>Ga0181594_10000002_pt1 | contig 153679 bp, 135 predicted proteins | sample 071ome_18_FD_145603 | JGI IMG/M metagenome (GOLD analysis project Ga0181594, IMG submission 145603) | Coastal salt marsh microbial communities from the Groves Creek Marsh, Skidaway Island, Georgia - 071413BT metaG (spades assembly) | ecosystem: Environmental > Aquatic > Marine > Intertidal...
TATTCTGGCAAACTAAACGACTGTAATCTATAACTGTTTTTGTTATACTTAACACTGATTTAAGAAATCTCCTAATACGGGCTGTCATGACACACAGCCCTTTTTTTCGTCTGTAGAAAATAGACAGTTAACCAAATTCCGGCATTGCGCGTTCGCGTGTGTAGACCCTTCTTGTGTTGTTCCTTTCTTGATAGAGCTGATTACTCGTAGGCCGTTTGAATTGCGCCTTGGTTTGCCTGGGTGTTGAGTGGCTGACCTTGGTTTGGATTGGTGTGTTAATACCAAGGTGAGAATTTCATGTGCATGAAAAAGCGACGTATGCCGTCACAAACTATCGGACTGATTATTGCAGTGTGACGTGCTCGGTGCGGTTATCGAATTCTCAGAGTTAAATTTAACTCAAGCCTGGTGAACCTGGTAAAACGATCGTCAAATCCAGGGACGGCTTTGAAATCAAATACAGAAAAATAACAAGAACGGTGAGGGCGTTGGAAAACCTTCTCAAAGCTAATAAGTTACCCGCTAAAGAAACAGATGAACCCTAAGAAGGTTTCCAACATAACGAGAGGCGCATTCTACATATCGAATATGCAAAAAAATGGTAAACGCCTCAAAAAGTAGACGAATGACATATCGTCGAACTAAAAACATTCTTTAGGTTTTTTTTTGAAAAACTTAAAAATAAATCCATCTAACCTATTAAACGCCGCTATTGGTAGCCTATTGGGGTTCGCCCTATAGAGAACCTATATAAAAAGCGAGGCTTATTTCAGTGTTTTCGGGTGTCAGACAAGTGTTTTACATTTGTAAAACAAAGTTCCATTTTGGCAACAATACACCAAAGATAACGAGGGAAACCGAATAACAGCCTGTTTTGGTCGAAATTGACCCAGGTAGAGGACAAACGGAACGGCAGGAGCGGGCGGAAGTAACCAAGGCGGAACAACATTGTTGCCGGAAGTGTATTTTCTTGTCCGAGAGTAACCTTGGTTCCGCAACTCTGAATCTAATTTCAAAAGTAGACACGGAAAGCGAGTTCCTAAGTATATATAATATTAAAACATTAATACTTAGTAATAATATGCGCGTATATAGTAAGTTGTTACTTACTGTCAAGAGAAAAATTCACGCCGCGTATAAATTAAAATAATTTGAACGGGCGACTTGAAGTTGTTGTTGCACCGATCATGCACTCCTACTATGTAATCAAGCTAGCAAGCACGACGAGCTGTTAGCTTCATTTTTTCTGTATAATTATAAGTCAATACTGACTTACACTATAGGACGCTAAACATGGAACACAATCTAAACGAATCCAAGAGTAAAGTATTTTATCAGGAAAATTTAAGCGAGTTGCTTAAGGATCTTTCACTGGACACCTTCAAAAAAGCAATCTTTCATGATTGTTATATAACGGATGAAAAGTTCGGAGAGTCCGATCAAGATACAAAGATCATCTTTTTTGAGCTGAATGACATCATGGAGTGTCCTTTAGAGTCTCACGAGAATATGACTTGTCTCATTGTTGAGTTAGATAAGCTCACCTTTGAAATTCACATCGACGGAAGTGTTTTCAGCGCGACTCAGTTTTTTATGCTTGATTTAGAAGACATTCACGGATGGATTGAAGATAGCAAGTATCCAGAAGTCTCTGAAGCTTGGTATGACTATCTAAAGGATACACTTTGCACTTCTATCTCTTCGAATATTGCGATCTTAAAAGAAAGTTCTGTTCACTGATTTAAAAGCTTTCGGATGTGATTCTCCGCTCCAACTTCCTACATCCGAAAGTCTTTAGGACTCCGCAAGGAGTCTTTTTTTTGTCTGATTCACACCGAGGTTATTTCTTGCTTAATTTACATTGACTGAAGTTAGCGTCAAAGTATCCACAGAGAGCAGTCCGGTAGAACTCTGGTGTGAGGAGTTTAGAGTTAATTAGTGTCATTGTGCGCGTCGAGCTAAAACGCTCTGAGATGCGCTCTAAATAAACGGTAAAAACAGGTTGAATATAAGTAAGTTATTACTTATTATTCTTTACCGCATAGTCATTAAATTACTCAATACCTCGGCCGCTACCGAGGTTTTTTTTGGCCTGAAGAAAAGCCTCCGAAGAGGCACAGGAGAAGAAAAAGAGCGGGAGAACGCATCTCCCAAAGTGACTGCACTATGGCACAGTCGGACGCTCGTTAAGCTATTCGATCAAGGTATCTCAGCGCCTTGATGATCTTGTTTGTCCCAAAGAAGGGTGTGTTGTTAATGGATGCAATGAAGAAGTTGCCTTTCTGATGAATCCTAACAACACCACGTTTTTTCTTTGCTCTGTAAATCGTTTTCATCGTTTGCGTCCTTTATATGTTTTGTTTTGATGATTCCATTAAAAGCAACTGACTCCGGTGACTCCATGTTAGGCAGAACGAAGTTTTTCTCTGTGTGTTACCGAGGTTTCATTGTGTCATTTTGGCGACTTAAACAAGCGGAAGTGCCTGCATCAGCAAGTGAAAATGGATGTGCTTATTAAGACAGGAGAGAAGAAAGTGAGCACAGTTAAACAAGTATTTCAGGACGAAATGACAGGAACATCGGTTTTCAGACAACAAGCTATTCATAACGGAGAGTCGCTTTACTTTGTCGCAGTAAGAGATAAAAGCCGAACAATGAAAGGACTTCGGTTTGAGCTGTCCGAAGAAGAGTCGAAACACCTATTCAACGATCTTGTGAAATACATCGTAAATCACGAGCCGATGTTCGTTGAGTTGGAAGATTGGATCACTGGTAGATTGATGGAAGCTAAAGACGATCAGTTACAACCAAGCTTCATCAAAAGCATGTTCCACCGAGTCCAAGCATCCTAGCAGTAGAGAGTCGCTTGCGGCTCTTTAAGTATCACCTTGGTAAGACATTCGTTTTACAGGAAGTTGCCACAGTTATGAACGCCTCTATTGATAAGTAATAATTTACTTACAACATAACAACAGGACGCTAAACATGATCAATCTAGAAGTCTCATTCACTGACTACGGAGACGACACCTATCAAGTCGTTGTCTTCAAAGACGGACGCGGATATGGAGAGTTCAAGGTAATTGCACAAAACGAAGTGCTCAGAACCTCAGATCTAACATGGGACTTAGATCAGATGATCTATTTGGCTGAAGTTGCGGAAGAAGTGTTTGAAGAGATCAGACGTATGCGGGCATGTCGCTCATTTGATTTCTCATTCGAAATTCAGATTCAAACCAATCAAGAGAGGATAGCGGCATGATCAATCCTTCCTATTCACGAGCCGAATTTAGAGAACAGCTCGACAAAGACATCCAGGTGTATCTTGACGCCGGAAACGCAGTTCAAATCATCGAACCTGAGTTACCACCAAAGAAACGCACCGCAAAAGACCCGGTTCAAGCTCACCGGGATGAAATTAAGCGTCAAACGCAAGAGTGGTTAGCGCCTTACTCCGATAAGCTCGGGGTAGTGCACCTGTGAATTTTTTCTCCTTTATTTTTTGGCTAATAATTGCTTTAATAGCCTTTGCTTAGTAAGTAAGGTCTTACTTATGAAATTGAAGATTCTGTTTGCCTCAGTAGTTTACATTGAGGTTGAAGTGATTACCGAAAACAACCAGAAAGCTCTGTGCGTTTTTCACCAGAACACTCTAACAGGAAAGATCGTTGGGGATATGGTCTTAATGAACGAAACGGGGATCGACAAGGACAAGCTCTTGAAGGTCTGCGAAAAAGCCGTTTATAGACAATATCGAATTCATAAATCATTGGATGGCCTGAGAAACCTATCAATGAATCTAGAAAGCGAGGGGAAAAATGCTTCCAGTATGGTGGTATTGGCTTCGACTGCTTGAAGCGCTGCTCGCACCGAACTATGTTGCTGTCACACGGGATTACCCGACTTCTTCATACCAGAAGATCAGCACTTGTCAGGTGGGACATTCTTTAAGCATTCAACCGCATGATGTGGGGTCATGTATGGGGAAAGTATTTAAAGAAGAAAAGTAAGAATATTGCACCTGTCAATTGCAAAATTCAGATGTAAAAGGCCAGCTTATGTTGGCCTTTTGCGTGTCTGGATATAACCAAGGTGTTAATGGGTCTCTGGCAACCAGGCATCTCGTTTATCTGTTCCTGGCATTCCGGCATTCATCGACCAACAACCCCACGCCGGGTCGCTTCCCATTGTGACCTTGGTTAAGTCATTTCCCTCTTGCCCAGGTGTGCCAGCCACACAACGACAATCTTCCCGTCACCCAGGTAGACCGATCCCAGAACAATGTCACCTTGGTTAACCTTGGTAAAGCTCAATATCTCTCAAAGACACAATTTGCCACGCTAACTCATAACAGCAGTGTTTCTGCTCGCGGAGATAGATTCACCGCTCATGCGCTCTAGAATTCGTCTTAACAACAGAAGATCAACAAAACAAAGGAACAAACACTATGAGAGGTGTAAACAGCTATCAGTCACTTGTGGATTCATTCAATCGAGCCAGTGTTATGCAATGCAAAGACGCCTGTGGAGATCAGTCCCGTGGATCAATTCAAACCGAGTTAGAGGAGACTCTCGAAAGTCATCAGTTTGACCAAGACAACAGAAGAGGATTGCCGTTTAAGATAAAGCCGCCTAAGTGATTCGCAAGACGCAGGGAAGGGTAAGATAGAACACTCCGGTTCTTCATGATCCCATCGGAGACGCCCTTCCTGTCGTCCACCACTCACGCTTAGTCTCACAATATAGGGAACGGCTCTATCTAGTAACATCTCCGGTCAATTCAATCGTCAAATGATAACTCCCTCAAACAAGGTCAACCTCATTTGCATTTGAGAATAACCTCAAATGAGGGAGCACCTCATTTAGCATCATCATTTCATTTAACAGTTATTCATATTTAATAGTTATTCTCAATTGAGAATAACCTCATCAAACTTAGCTATATAGATAGCAGTTAGAACGCATTTTATAGAGGTAAAACTTTTTTTAAAAAAAAGTAAGTTTTTACTTATTTTTTGCTTGACGCTTTTTGAATATTCAAATAATATGAGTATCAGAAAGTGAGGAAACAGAGACTAATCAACTCTATCCACTTTCTACTAAACAAATTACTCTCTTTAAGGAATTAAAATCATGAACAAATCTATCTCTTTCGAAAACACTCTAAATCGCGTAGCTCGTGCTGAGAACAATGTAGAAGCTCTTAACAAGCTAGACACTACAAAGCTATCAAAGAACGCTCAAAACTTTGTTGAGGACGTTCTAAGCTACGCTGAGATCGTTATCGAACAAGCTAACAAGATCTACACAAAACTAAATGAAGTCGAAGATCTAGCAGCAAAAGACGAGCTAACAAAAGAGCTTTCACGCTACGCTACAGAAGCGGAGTATTGCGCTAAGATCTCACAACTTTCTGAGGATGCTATCAAGTCACTAGCAAGCAAGCTAACAGCAGAACAGTTCAAAGATTTTGCGCGTGAAGAGCGTAAACACGTTCTTTCTATCATTGAAGCACTGAAAACAAAGGACGCTAAAAAGCTATCCAAAACAAACGCGCTTCCTTTTGTCGCGACTTTGAAAGAGCTAGCGAAGAGCAATAAGAGCAAGTTTTCACGAAACAAACTAACACGAGCTTTTGAACATGCAACAAACAGACAATCGGACTCAACAATTAAATACGCTTTCGCTTTAGGAATCATTAAAGAAGTAGAAGAGCTACGCGACGGACGAACAATTACAGATCGTAACTTCGAGATTGATTTTGATAATGCGACTACTAAAGCGCTTCTCAAGCTATAAGAATAGCGACTGGATAAGGGACTCTTCGGAGTCCCTTTTTTGTGTCTGAAATTTGTTTGTAGGATTGTAGGACAAAGAGGAGGAAATCTTAAAAAGTGAAAGTCCTAGAAAAAAGGTAAAAAATAGTAACCCCCTCCCGCCATTGTGCCACCATTTTCGCAACTACTAACCTTACACAGCCACACCAGATCTCACCGTTAACGCATAACCTTACAGAGCCGCATTTTTCACCAGATCGCAACCTTACACGACCAGCCCAGACTTCGAGTTATGCGTTAACCTTACATGACCTATTTGGTAAGAATGAAATTGTTCTCTTGGTTAGCTGCAACCGTGACCTTTCTGCAAACCAATCCGCCTGACCAGTTTCCATTAGGCAGCATCCACTTTATAGTAGTCACCAGGTAATAGTCGCCTTCGGCGACATTACTGAATTTGAATCGGCCGTCCGCATCGCCAATTTCCGTTTTGATGTATTTTAGGTATCTTGAGTCAGCCTTGGTAAGAGCGCCTTTACCTTTGCAGTGATATTCGAAAAACTGATCACTGTAGCTGGTCACAGGATTGAGATTGATCTCGACGCCTGCCGCTCGCTTAACGTCACCGCCGTTTGTAGTAAGAAACGCTTGGCCGCTTACCACTTGTTCGCCAGAAGTAACCAGGCTTTCGTATTCAGCCACAGGGAAGGGGATTCTTTGAGTCTTTTGTTGTGGGGCAGCACAGCCAGCGATAACACCGGCAACAAGAAGAGCAACAAGGGCTTTCATAGTCATCTCCATATAACAGGTAAAGAAAAAGGGGCTTTCGCCCCTTTCTATGAGTGTAACACTCAACCCACTATCGTCAGGTAATCAGCCATCAGGGTCACGGTGTTTTGAGATCTCTCATCTGGTGAAAAAAGTCACCAGCACTTTTAAGGATTTGTGGTCATGAACGAACCACAATTCGCAGTATCGGTTGTCCAAAAAAATGTGTCAACACTTACTTACTTTTTATCTGACATTTGTCAGGTGTAAATCTATACAGTAAATGCTCTACAGATCCCAAGTTTCAAAACATCCAGCGTTTAGGATCTAATCTAATATTGATAGAGAAAAAAAATAAAAAAGTTTTAAAACACCCCCTTTTTGAGGTCATCCCAGAGCTGATGCGGGATTCAAGCAAAATAGTGCTTGATTTTTTGAAAAAGGCACATTCAGGGGCAAGAAGTCAATCCTTGTAATTGGTTTTTTATCGCTCTATCTTGTGCTCATCGATTCATTAAAAACAAATTATCTACCTACAATCGGAGACGGATTTAGTGACGAGAATTTTAAGAGACGAAATGTTTGGCCAACACGTTCATGTTGTTAAAGGCCAAGTAAAAGAGATTTGGGACTATGCGTATAACAACGCCAACCCAGACGAAATCAATGAGATTGAGCTTACTAGCGTGTATGTAATCTTCGGCAATACTGTCGTTAAGAATGCTCATGCAAGCAATCCAATCGAAAACATTTGCCAAGCTTTATATAAGTTAGCCAAAAATAATGCTTTCGATGTTCAGGCTTTTATTGCAGAAACATCTCTCAAACGTCAGTTTGAAATGATGCTCAGGGCGTTTAAGCAACATTCTTCTAAAGAACTTAAAGAAGAATTGGAAAATAGGGGTGTTCCTAGTTGGATAACTGGTCGTGATGATCGTATTGAGGTTTCATCAAAACGAAAAATCCAGTTAGATCCTTATGGGGATAGAACCTACTAATACTCAGATTTCGTCTCGTCGTTTTAAAGCCCACCTGAAAAGGTGGGTTTTTTTTTGGTTATTTAAAGCAGATCGTCAATAAAGGTCATGCTTTCGAGTAATTCTTGAGAGACGCGACACCGGACGTAGGATGAAAAGTTGGACTTGGGAGGGATCTCTTCTTTGTAGATCATCAGTAGAGATTCCGCATCCAGCGATTGACTGGCTGCTATCTTATCAATCGCCTCCCAGAAAACCTTTTCAAGAGTTATGGAAGAGCGTTTACCGTTAAACGATACGTTTCGCTTTTCATTATCAAACGGAGTCATCATGCTGCCTCCTTAAGTAAGCTGAAATCAAATTCATCAACAATGCCCTCGCAGAAGCCAGGTGTTTCCTCAACGATGGCCCTACGTTCTCGCGCATGATCTCTAAGATGCTTGTTGAAACGGTCAACGAAGTCCACGACAAAGCAGATATTAGCGCCTTTCTTTTTGGCTCGAAGTCCACGACCAATTCTTTGTCTATTTGCCACCTCTGCTTTGCCTCCGCCCGCAAGAATGACCATACCTACGGCGGGAACGTCCACACCAACGTCCAATATAGTTGTTCCAATCAAAACGAAATTGCCGCCCGCTAGTTTAGCCAGTCGCGCTTTCCGTTGTTCCTGATTGTGTTGCGAGTAAATGAAATCACTATCGATGCCGAGTTCTGTGAGCTTCTGTGATAGGATTTTTCCATGATCCTTGCGCTGAACTAGGATCATCACTGGAAGTCCTTGCCGGACTCCTGAGATTGCTTTATCCACAATGTCATTGTTTCTAAATTCATTGTGAACGATTCCCAGTTTGTAAGCCCGTTGATAACCCGACCCAGATCTGACTTCTTTAGGCGCTTTAGAGTTGATGAACTGGAAATAGGGTTTTGCCAGGATACCGCAGTTGATCAGATACTCCTCTGATACCTTGATACCAATGATTCCAGACGAAGCCATTAATCGCATGTTGTCGCATTCGTTTGATTTCATGAATGGCGTGGCTGTTAGCGCTAATCGATAGTGCGCGTTTTTGCATAGCTTCATAATATTGAAAAACGATTCCCCAGAGGATTCATGAGCCTCTTCAAGAATAACGAACTCCATACACTGTAAAACACGAACGGTCTCCTCCCGTCTTTTAAGATGAGCATCGACCTTTTCACTGTCCCATTCTGGATCTGGATCTGACAATCGGGCGGCCAATGTTTGAACCATTGCTACATTCATTCCCTTCTTTGGAGACCAAATCCCATCTCCCATGTAACCAACGTCAAGACCATCACCCTTGAAGGCGTCAGCCATTTGGTGCATAAGCAGACCGCGAGTTGTTAAAAACATGGTAGGGCGCTGAATTCGTGCGTAAGCCAGTCTAGCAATTCGAGATTTACCACCACCCGTTGCGACTTGGGCGATCATCTGTCTTAACGAAACCAGACGATCAACGGTTTGCATTTGATAGTGATACCGAGGATCTTCAGGAAAGGAATCGATGATCGGCTTTTCGGGACCGAGTGGTTCGGGAGCTGGCAGTGACTTAACTATCACTCTATAACCTAGCTTTTCCAATTTCATTTTGACCAGGCGAACAAATCCGGCAGGGAAAGTTGCGCTGTCATAATCAAAGAATGTGGATCTTCCGTCCCAATCCCCGGCAGACATATACTCAGAGCCAGCCACCTTGTAGCTAAGAATGTCATTCATAAGGAGTTTCAAGTCTGTGCTGGCCTCCTTAATTTTGGCTGCCACAGCATTGTGAGCTATTCGTGCAATTTTCGACATTTGTTATTTACCATCTAAACAGGTTAAAATGTAAGTAAGCGTTTACTTACTTAGATTAGAGATTATTTGTGTTTGAGTCAAATTTAACTCAAGCCGTGGAGGGGGAAATGAAACAGCTTGAAATGAGTCCACACGAGCTGAGGCCAAATCCGTGGAACACCAACAGTGTTGATCCTGTGAATATGGATAAGCTCAAAGCATCCATGAAACGACTTGGCTGTTTCAAGCCGATCATCGTCCGAGAAGTTGAAGAATCAGGATTGATGATCAATCAAATCATAGGCGGTGAACACCGTTGGAAAACCTCAATTGATCTTGGGTTTGAGAAAGTGCCTGTAATCAACATGGGAGAAATTTCTGACGCCCACGCTAAAGAGATTTCTATCGTCGATAACGGTCGATACGGAACGGATAACCACGATGAGTTCATTAAGCTGATCGAGAGTATTGGTGCTGAAGACATTATCGACATCATGCCGTTGAGTAGTGATGAATTAGAAGATCTGATGTCCGGCTCAAGCGATGATGACTTGAAAGAACTTGAAGATCTAACTCTTGCAGACATGGAGATTGAGGCTGCACCTGAAAAGGGAGAGAAGCTTCAGTCCAACCAGGTAGTTCGATTCAAAGTGCCTATGGAAGATGCGGGCGGCGTTAAACGTGTAATCGATAACATCAAAAAAGAGCAAGGATTCAAAGATTCAGATGCTCTTACAAATGCAGGTGACGCACTCGTCTTTCTGTGTGCCAAATACGAGGAGTTGACCGGGCTATGAGCAAACTAAATATCAAGTATTTAGACCCAAAGAAGATCACCGAGTATGAAGGTAACGCAAAGATTCATACTGACGAACAGGTTAGCAAGATTGCAGCCTCCATTGAAAAGTTTGGTTTTGACCAGCCTATCGTGGTGGACAGAGATCATGTGGTCATCAAGGGGCATGGCCGCCGACTAGCCTCCATCAAGTTAAATCTAAGTAAAGTTCCTGTCGTTGTTCGTGACGACCTTTCCCTGGCTGAAGCCGCAGCCTCTCGATTAGCTGATAACCGTGTAGCAGAAGGCAAGAATGATCAGTCAAAGCTACAGGCAGAAATTGAGCGCATCTCAAGCGAGATGGAGGGCATGGAATTCGATTTATCAGACATGGGATTTGATGATAAAGAGCTGGATTTCTTGACGAGTGACCTGGGTGAACTCGATATGGATTCCATTGTTCAAGATATGGATGAAGAGATAGGTCGTCAGGAGGTTCATACGGCTGAAGCCATCGATAAGGCTGAAGATGAAGTCGTGACCTTCAAGAGCGTCTTCGGGACAAACAATTTGACCTTAAAGCAAGCCAGAACTATTCGATCAATTATTGCCGAAGCCGACTCTGATGATCGAGTTCAGGGTTTTGTTAACTATCTCGAAGAGCATTTGGTGGCCTAATGAAGTTTTCAGTGACTAAGAAGTTCAACACAACGGTAGATCGATCAAGCCGAGTTATGGAAATAGCAGAGTCATTCGGCCTTGGTCTGGAAGATAAAGAGTTTGTTTTGTATGACAGCCTAGAGATCAACATCAAACCAGGCGATGTCATATACATCACCGGACAATCAGGAAGTGGTAAGTCAGTCATTTTGAACGAGCTTGCTAACGAGATGAGCACGATCGGGATTAAGGTGGCCAACATTGACCAGGTGGAACTAAAAGAGGTCGCCTTGATTGATCAGATCGGCGAAAACACCAAACACGCAATGAAGTTATTGAGTGCAGCGGGTGTGAATGACGCCTATCTGACACTGCGAAAGCCATCAGAACTCTCTGACGGTCAGCGTTATCGATTCAAGCTGGCCAAGTTAATGGAGATGAACGCAGACGTTTGGGTGGCCGATGAGTTTGGTGCAGTCCTAGATCGCCCAACTGCGAAAGCCGTTGCCAGTAATCTACAAAAGACCGCTCGTAATATGGGTAAGCCCGTGACGGTGATGGTTGCAACTACTCATACAGATTTGATTGATGATTTGAATCCCAACATGGTCATTCACAAGCGATTCAGAGACGTAGTGGACATTAGAACAGGTTTGGAGGTTATTGACGTATGAGCAGACCAATCATTGTGGTTATCAGCAGAAATGTCGAGGAATTTGCGGATTATACAACCAATGAAGTTCGGCTCGGTTATGAGATTAGTGTTCCACTAACCGACTTCATTAACATGTGTAGAAAAGACGACACTATGGTTGCCTCCCGAATCGTTTGCCTCCCGAACTGTCAGATGATCATTGAGCGCTATAAGAGAACTGTGATCAAGCTAACTTCGGGGCAGGAAGTCGTTGTCGGTGACTTACAGGTTAGTGGTGAAATAAACATTGTTGAACCAGACGAAAACACCAACAAAGAAAGTGACTCTGAAAGTCTAACTGACGCCCAAGTCGACATGCTTGAAGAGCTTGATCGATACAGAGATCTCGTAATGAAAGGCGAGATGAAAAACTTAATTATCATTGGAAGAGTGAATACTGAAGAAGGTGCACTTCAAGATGCCGTAAGTATTCAAGATACTAACGTCGACTATTCAGGCATTCTTGGGGAACTGGAATTTGCAAAGCACACGATGGTTTACAAAAACCTGACAGAAAATACGCTGACGGGCATGTTGGAGCCGTTTGATGAGTGAAAACTGTCTTGTAAACATTGAGAATCGTGACGCAGAGCCAAAACCATTTTCGCTTTTGAGTGAGATGGTCGTTACTCATGGCACAAAAGATGATTGGTATGCACTTCACCATCTCCATTACAAGGACGAAGGGCTAACGCCGGCCCCGAGATTTTACGCTTGTCGCTTGAATGATGAGCTTGTAGGGGTAGTGGTGCTTTCGACTTGCACATTGATGTCTGCTCCCAGGCATGAGCTGTTTAAGACAATCAAGACGGGCGGCGATACTTCACTGACAAACACAATGAGAGCAACCTTTTTGAATGCCAATTTCAGAAGGGCTTCTCGTGTTGTTACTGACACATTGTATCGTGGTGTAGGCGTTAGCTATCGAATGCTGAATATCGCCGCTAGGATGTCAGGTTTTCGATTCATTGAAATCCAATCGTCTATGGCAAAACATAATCCATTCGCAGAGAAGGCAGGATTTGTTTACGCGCCTATCAAAAGATCTTCCGTGTATGACAAAGGCATACGATTTTTCCGTGAGAGATTCGAAGCTCACCCGGCTGATCATGAGGCCGTTTTGGATGAATTTAATTCGTTTCGACCAAAATATCGTGACCAATTGTTTAAAGAAATTTTAGATTTTTACTACGCCAATTCCACAAGGGAAAAGACAGGTGGAAACAAGCTGACCGGTAAAATTCGGGTTTACAATGAATACACGCCATCAATGGCCATTAAGCAATTGCAGCAGCTTGTGTTTGCGTCACCTGCTTATGGTGTATATCAGAATCCAGACCACAAGATAGAGCTTCCTAATGAAATACCTCTATCTGCATTCGATCTTCAAAAGCCATCAGAAGCTCTTAGGGTGGACTTATTGTGAGATTGACGACTAAGCAAAAGCAAATCTTAACAGTCATCTACAAGGGACAGGGAGAGTCTGGTAATAGAGTGGATGTCGATCTTTCCAATCTTATTGCGTCATTACCCTACGAGACGACAAGAGACTCTATGCAGTTTTCTATCCGGGCGCTAATCAAGAAAGGGCTTATCAGTAAGAATGAGCTTGAGCTGAGAGAAGAGCGGTTCCATGTGACCTATAAGTTGAGTCCACTTGGCATCGAGGTTGTGAAAAAATTTGGCTTGGAGAATAAGTAAGATTTTACTTATTTTGTGGTATGGCAAAAGAAAACAAAAACAAGGTAGCAAAAAAGACTGGAAGACGACTTTCCAAAGCTCAGTGGGCGGAAGCAACTCGTCTCTATGAAATGGGTGTAATGAACCAAACTCAGCTCGAAGAGAAGTTCGGTATCAATCGTGAAAATTTCTATCGCAGATTTAAAAGAGACGGAGTTGAATACGGATCAAAAACCGCCGCTGTTGGCGAAGCTGTAACTGAATCCGTAAAAGAAGAATTAGAAACTCTTCAAAAGGACTATTTGAAGCGCCTTGTTCAAAGCTCAGAAGAAGATTATCAGATCTCCCATTACATCTCTTTGGTGTCCAAGAAGCTTATACGAGACGCACTAGATCCAAGGTCAGGAACGGGGCTAGCGAGCATAGCGGAGGACGTGAAGGTTTTAAGAGGACTCAGTGCCGTTGTAAAAGATGTTACAGCCAACAAGCGTGATATTTGCAACTCGATTCTTCGAATGACTCAAGAGAAAGACGAAGATCAAACACCAGTGCTTGAGGTGTCTGAGTTATCCGCAGAAGAAATCAAAGAGATGCGTGAGGCTCAAGAGCTTGATGACAATATGGGCTTAGAGAGTCACGAGGAAAAACATGACTCTTAATGCAAACAGAAAAAAAGAAAAGTTGAGACTTCACCCAAAGCAATTTGAGGTGTTCAGAGATGGATCTCGTTTTAAGGTTGTTGTAGCTGGCAGACGTTGGGGGAAAACGCAGTTAGCGAAAACCAAAATCACAACGAAAGCCAGAATTCCAGATCAGTTGATTTGGTATGTCGCCCCAACTTATCGAATGGCGAAGCAGCTTATGTGGCGAGAGTTGCTTAAGACTGTGCCTCAACGATGGATTAAGAATATTAACCATACCGATCTGATGATCGAATTAATCAACGGAACTATTCTTGAGTGTAAGGGCGCAGACAAGCCCGACACATTGCGCGGTGTGGGATTGGACTACATCGTTCTTGATGAATTTCAGGATATGCGCCCTGAAGTGTGGGACGAAGTATTGCGACCAACATTGGCCGCAACAAAGGGTGGCGCACTATTCATTGGAACGCCAAAGGCGTTTAACCATTTGTATGACAAATATCAAAATGGTCAAAAACCTGAATTCATAAAATCTGGTCTATGGAGAAGCTGGCAATTTCCAACGATCACATCCCCATTCATCCCTCAGTCGGAGATTATGGCGGCCAAGGAGGAGATGGATCAAAGAACCTTCAGACAGGAGTTTGAAGCAAGCTTTGAGACAATGAGTGGTCGAGTTTACTATCCCTTTGACAGACGGGTTCATGTTAAACCTTGCCCATTCAATCCAGAGCTTCCAATTTGGGTGGGGCAAGATTTTAACATCGACCCAATGTGCTCTGTGATTATGCAACCACAGGTAAACGGTGAGATATGGGTGGTAGACGAGATATACCAGAGATCGTCAAATACAATGGAGATATGCCAGGAACTTGAAAGGCGATACTGGAAGCATCAAAAGCAGGTGATAATCTATCCCGATCCTGCCTCTTCAAGTAGACAACACGCTAGGGGAGAAACTGACCTTGATATTTTCAAAGAACACGGCTTTGAAACTATTAAAAAGCGATCTAAGCACCCTAGAATCAGAGACAGGGTAAACTCGGTAAATTCTATGCTCATGAGTTCAACAGGTGAGGTAAGCCTTTACTTCGACCCGAAGGCAAAAGAGACCATTAAAGGGGTAGAGCAAACAATCTATAAACCAGGCACTTCGGATGTAGATAAATCGGCAGGAACGGAGCACCCTACGGATGCTTTGGGCTACCCAATCGAGCTTGAAAGAGGGTTGCACAAGATCAAAATCATGGGAACAAATTTATAGGTGTAAAAGTAAGTAAGCGCTTATTTACATATAGGCTTATTTATGTTTCAATACCAACTATGAATGATAAAGTTGATGCTACTAAGGTTATTAAGCGAAAGCACCCAGAATACGACTCATTGTCTGATCACTGGGAGTTTTTGTATGCAACCTATTATGGTGGCCGCAAGTGGTTCAAGGATAACATTTTTCGTTATCACAAAGAGGGCAATGATGAGTTTAATCAACGCCTGGAACGCGCTTATCGATTTAATCATTCACGAGAGATTGTTGATCTGGTCAATAAGTATTTATTCCGACCAACAATTGAAAGGCCAGAGGAAAATGTAAACTCTGATCTTACCAAGTTCCTCGAAGATACCCGAGGCTCTGGAAAAGCTTCGTTTTCAATCGATGATTTTATGAAGTTAGCGAGCAGGCTATCTTCGATGGTTGGACGAAGCTACGTTGTGATCGATAGATCTGGCGAAGTTAGTGGAAGAAGCAAATCTGACGCTAATCACGTTAAGACCTACGCCTACATTGTTTTGCCAACAGATGTGTTGGATATGGCGTTTGACGACAGCGGAGATCTGGTTTGGATATTGATTAGAGAGTTCACCCGAGATGATGACAATCCGTTTGAGGGATCAGGTGAAGTTTCCGAGAGATACCGCCTTTGGACAAAAGAAAAATGGTATTTGATTGAGAAGCCCAGTAAAAAAAGCAAAAGCGCTAAGTATCATGTTACAGATGAAGGGGATCACAAACTTGGCCGTGTTCCCGTAGTAATCATCGACAATGCAGAGACAGACAGTAAATACAGTTGTCCGGCTCTGATTGGTGACATTGCATACCTAGATCGAGCTATTGCTAATTATCTGTCTAACCTTGACGCCATTATTCAGGATCAAACGTTCTCGCAGCTTGCGATTCCCGCACAAGCGTTAACGCCTGGTTCTGATGCAGAAAGGCACATGGTTGAAATGGGAACAAAGCGTGTATTCACGTTTGATGGAGAAGGTGGAACTCCGTTCTTTCTTTCGCCAGACCCTAAGCAAGCTCAATTAATTATCACCGTTATCCAACAAGTCATTAATGAGATTTATCACTCAGTAGGTGTAGCCGGAGAGCGAACTAAGCAGGACAACTCTGCTGGAATCGATAACAGCTCTGGCGTTGCAAAAGCTTACGACTTTGACCGTGTGAATTCACTTTTATCATCCAAAGCTAAAATCCTTGAGAGAGCCGAGAATGAGATCTGTGAAATCGTATGTCTGTGGAGTGAATCTGACATTGGTGACTACAAAGTTTCTTACCCAAGAGAGTTTGATGTTAAGTCGCTTTCTGACGAGATAGAGATTGCCAACGATTTGTTGCTTATCTCTGCACCTATGGAAGTAAGAAAAGAGCAGTTCAAGTCTGTCATTAAGAAGCTGTTTAAGGCTTCAGGAAAAGACAAGCAAGAGCGGCTAATGAAAAGCCTTGAAACCTGGGAAGACTCTCTGGATTTAAGCAAAAGTTTATTAAGTAATTCTCGGCCTGAAGCCGAATCAGACCCTAAATCTGAGGATTTGGAGTCCAATAATAAGTAATAAATTACTTACGGTAGGTCGAGATAAAGACCAAAGAAAGATCAAGATAAAGATCAGGAGAAATGTATGAATTTACGCAAATGGTTAGAAATGCAAAACCGACTTCTTGAACAAGCCGATGGCGGCGAAGGCGGTGGTGGAGCAGGGGGCAACGGTGGATCAGAAGGATCTGACGGTAGCAACTCTGGTTCTGGCGGCAACGGTGAATCTGACAACGATGGTGATGACGTTGACGGGTTAAAGAAAAAGTTGGAGTCGGAAAAAGGCGAGAAACAAAAGGTTATCGCCGAATCCATGAAGCGTAAAGACAAAATCAACGACCTAAGCGAGCGACTAAAGCAGTTTGATGGTGTTGATCTTGATAAATACAAAGACCTGATCGAGAAAGAAGAAAAGGCTCAAGAAGAAGCCAAGAAGCGTGAACTTGAAGACGCTGAGAAGAAAGGCCAGTTCGACAAGATCAAAGCTCAAATGATCGAGCAGCACAACGAAGAAATTGACGGCCTTAAGACTGAACTTGCTGCCAGCAATGCTGAGTCTGAAAAGCTACGAGGCCAAATCGTTGAGCTAACTGTTGGCGCTGAATTCTCAAACAGTAATTTCCTGACATCGGAAACTTTGCTGACAGGAAAAATGGCGAGACGCATGTTTGGCGATCACTTTGACGTTGAAGACGGCAAGGTAGTTGGTTATGACAAGCCACGAGGCGCAAAAGATCGCGCTCCTTTAGTGGATGCCCAGAGCAACCCAGTAAGCTTCGATAAGGCCATTGAAAAGATTATCAGTCTTGAACCCAACAAAGACGACTTCCTGAAAGCCAAGGGCAAAGACGGCGCGGGAAGTAAGTCTAACAACCAGGGTTCAGGCAAAGGTAAGAGTAATACGGAAGATCTACATGGCAAAACTCGCATTGGCCATGCTCTTCTGAAACAGCAAAAGAACTAAAGACAGTGTGATCCCCACATTGTCTTTGATGGCGCAAATGCGTCTCGAATAGTAAGTAAGAAATTACTTACATTATTTTAGGCAATGTGGAGGAATACCATGCCATTACTTCGTGAAGAAGCAGCAAAACTATCTGAAGACGATTTGGTGCGCGGCGTCATCGAAGAGTTTATCGATCAAGATGAAGTCTCTGTGATTCTGCCGTTCACACCAACTTCAGGCAAAGCTTACACCTACAACCGTGAAAAAACCTTGGCTACTGGCTCTTGGTTGAATGAATACGAAAAAGTTACTGAAAGCGCGAGCACCTTCGAAGAGGTAACTGCTGTAGTTCGTAAGTTGATTGGCGATGTTGATATTGACAAGCTGATCGCTCTACAAACATCTGACGTAACCTCTCAGTTGGCGGTTCAAATTGCAGCCAAGATCAAAGGTATGACTCGTCAATGGCGTCAAGCCTTCATCACTGGCCAAGCAGCAAACAAACAGCCTGATGGCCTTCAAGTTATGGCTCAAGGCTCTGACATCATCGATACAGGCGTAAACGGTAATGCCCTGACATTCTCCATTCTGGATGAGTTGTTAGATGCAGTGCCTAACGGTGCTGATGCGATTTTCATGCGTCCAGGCACAATCCGCGCTTATAAAAACTTGCTTCGCACAGCAGGCGGTCTAGAGCCAGCAATGGTGATGATGGAAGAGTTTGGTCGCCCAATGTTGACCTACAACGGCGTCCCAATTCTTAAGAATGAGTTCATCGCTGGCGATGTCACCAAGGGTTCAACCAGCAACACATGTAGCATCTACGCTGCTCGCTTGAATGAGGCCGACGGCCTACATGGTATCTACCCAGAAGGCGCTCCTGCTGGCTTCCAAGTAGAGAACATTGGCACTGTTCAAGACGAAGATTCTATCCGCACCCGTATGAAGGCTTATCTTGGCTTGGCTCTTAAGTCAACCAAGTCTCTTGCGTCTGCTGATGGTATCACCAACGTATAAACATTAGGGGCGAAAGCCCCTTTTGTCTTTGAGGGTTTGATTCATGCCAAAAGTCAAAATCATAAATCAAGGTTACGAGCAATTTTCAGATTACTTGGGGCCTTGGAAGTTTGAGAAGGGTGTGTCAGTTGATGACATCCCACAGGCAGAAGTTAATCGTTTGGGCGCTGTTTTTAATCTCAAGAGTCTTAAAGGCGAAGAGGTTACCGACTACGAGCACAGCGATAAATACAAAGACACTGCCGCTCCCAACAATGATCTGGGCGTAGTTAAAGCTGAAGATCGAAAGGTTGAAAAACCTGAAGCCAAAAAAGAAGTTGCCAAATCGGACGAGCCCGTGAAACAGGAAGAGCCGATTACTGATTCAGAAGTCACTAAGTCTTATACCCGCGAAGAGCTGGATAAGATCGCTGATGAAAAAGGGCGTAAGGCAATTGCTGAGATTGCTGAAGCAAAAGGCATCAAAACTAAGGGCGTAAGAATTACGACTTTGATTAATAAAATTTTGGGTGAGTAATCGTGGATAAGATCGCAAGTGGCCAAAGCAAAGTTATTTCCTTCGATATTGGAGAAGGGAAAATTGCGTCTTCTGCTTCATGGGTATTAACCGATCCATTTAGTAATGAAGAGCTAACGAGTGGCTCAGTTGCGGATTTATCAACGAACATCCTTGAGGTATCAATAGACCCCTCTTTCAATGTGGTTGATGAGTCTATCGATACCGATCCCTTAGTGGGTCGTGTAGTCACTTTAACCTGTGACGTTTCAGGTGAGACGTTAGAGTTTAAAGAGCTTTATGCCATTGAGAGCAAAGACTTCCTGATGAAAGGAAGAAATGGGTTTGCGGGATTTAATGCTTACCTAATAACGGCCGAGTTGACCCCAGAAATTGCTTACTTCAAAAGAGCATCAGAACTGGATAAGAAGATGGCTTTGGATTTTGCATTTAAGCAAATGTCCAAAATGTCATTGGTTGGTTTTGAGCCTTATTCGAAGCTAGAAGATATTCCTGTTGAGGATTACGAGAAATTCAACGACAAGTTAAAGCTTTTCATGATGGCTCAAATCATCCAGGCAGATGATTTACTTGGTGGAAACCCTATCGAAGATCAGAGACAGTCAGGTGTTTTGTCTAAAACAATTGGCGAATCATCTCATTTCTTCAGAACTGCTAAACCAGTCGATTACCCCATTTGTCAGAGAGCGATGAAGTTAATCAAAGGCTACGTGACATTCAGAGTTCGGATAGGCAGAGCGTAATGTATAAGTCCAAGGCTTTAGAGTCCTCAATGTTTTATAAGTCCATTATTGACGCAATGGGCTACAGAATCATCGAGTTGGCCAAACATCGAAAGTCTCACTTTGGTCATGTCGCCAGAACCTTAAGCCATGAATTTTCATCTCTGACCAACGGCTTTATTGACAGTCATGTAACTCTCATTGATGAGGCTTACAAGTTATCTCTATCAAAGGTAATTGAGCAATTTGAAATAGAGACCGTCCACTCTTTGTATGAAGACATGAACGTTATTTTCGAGCTTCATAAAGAACAGCTCAGAGACAAGTTAACTTTGATTGCAGGATTTGACGCTTCAAAGATTTTGTCTGCTTACCGAGCTTCTCAGATACGTTCTAGACGATCAAGCGCTATGGATGGAGCTATTAAGTTTTCTATTCCTGACGCTATGGGACGAAAGGTTAAGAGCGAAGAGGTTGTTTACCGAGAGTTGTTGAGTGCAATGACTTCGATGCACAACGAATTGGTTTTTTTAGTTGCAACGAATTCAGGTGTTACTGAGTTCTCAGTGAATAATCCAGACGCGGAATACAACGAAATGACGATTCCGGTCATTAATGACAACTACCTTGACACTATCGAGGCGGCTGGTCGTTATTTTCATTCGCGTTCTGGATCTTTGTTGGAGCCTTTGAAATGAGCTTGATCCATACATCAACCTGCACGATTCAGAAGTTAGAGTCGAAAGATCTCCGGGGGAAACCCACCTATGGTGATCCTATTGAGAACATCCCGTGTTCAATCGTAAGAATGAAAGGCACATTGAGACAAACTTCGGTAAGGGCTGATCGATCAGGTTCACGAGCAAGGGCAATGGAAACGACCGATGATGTTCGCTTGCTTATTGACCGCGAATACCCAGTTTCTCTTGGCGACAAGATCACACTGAAGGATCGAGTTTTAAAGGTTGAAGATTCTCAGGCGAGATATGACTTATTTGATCGCCTAGATCATCACCAGGTTGACTGCATGGTGCTGAACTATGAGTCGTAAACAAGTTTTTAAGACATCTCAAAATGGCGGCGATCTACTAGCGCATGAAATTGAGAACATACTTCGCCGGACATCCAGACGACTTTCTAGATTGCTAGAGAAGGGTGCTGAAGAGATTAAGGACAAGGCTGTAGATTTTGCCCCCAAAGATACAGGCGCTCTTGAAGACTCTATTTCCCTTAAAAAGAACAGTAGAGCGGGCGTGAACGGAAGAAACACTTTCTCTGTTTTTGTTGATGGAGAAGCTGAGAGGTCTGACGGCCGTAAGGTTGGTGAATACGCGCATCATGCTCACTATTCAAATGAGGCCAGAGGCGCAGGAACAGTTGCAAAGGGTGAGCAAGCTGGACCGATGTTTATGGAACGAGCCTTGGACGATGTTAAACCTCGTTTAGAAAAACGAGCTAAAGACATTGTTAAGGAGGAATTGAGATGAACGTAGATCCAGTTGCCGTCCATTTAGCCAGCGTCTTCAATTCATCATTAGATGCTGGCGATCCAGGCTATTTTGAGGATCTTGTGCCAGGTGAAAACCTTTTTGCAGAGCACATGCCTAATTGTGATCGGAAGACGTTTTCTGTCTTGGTAACTTCAACATATCAACCGACAACGATTAACCCTTACATCAAAGCACTGAGAGAGGGGAAATTCAGAGTCATTGTTAGGTCAAAAGATATTTTGATCTCAAGAGATATTTCGAACCGAATCGTGAAGGTTTTGGATTTGGTTAACATAAATTTGGATGGGATGAACTTTCGTTACATCCGACCAAATAGTGAGCCACTAACTTACCCTGCATCTCAGCGCGGAGATCTTTATGAGGGTGTTGTGACTTACGACTGTAAATTTACTGTCGAATAAGAGGTTAAGAAATGGCAAATAACGATGCTAGTAACATCAAGCTTGGCACATGCCAAATTAAGTTTGGTGGCGTAGATTTAGGCTTTACTATGGGCGGAGTGGAAGCAACGGTGGAAACATCAACGCACACCACTCAAATTGATCAACATGGTGATACACCTGTTAACGAACGAATCACTGGTCGAACCGTTAAAGTGAATGTTCCTTTGGCTGAAACCACTTTGGAAAACTTGGTTGCAATCATGCCTGGTTCAACTCTTGTGACTGACTCTGTTGATGCCAACAAGAAGAAGGTTGTGGTATCGACAGGTATTGGCACATCGCTTTTGGATTCCGCTCAAGAATTGGTTTTGCGACCAATTGATAAAGTGGGCACAGATGACGCAAGTGAAGACTTTACCGTGTTCCTGGCAAACACACCGGGCGGCATGTCGTTCGCTTACAAAATCGATGAAGAGCGAGTGTATAACACCGAGTTCACCGGTTACCCTGATATTGCTAATAACGGTAACTTGTTCTCCTACGGTGACAACTCTGCAACTCCTTAATTATTAGCTAGAAAGTAAGTAAGTATTTACTTATAATGGGCGTATCTATGATACGCCTTTTTTATTTTTGAATGGAGAAAGAAAAATGTCTGAAATCCTTAATGTGGAAGAAATCATCGAACCGGAAAAGGTATTGACCATCGGCGGTGAGCGACACGTTAAAAAGGTAATGACCGTTGAAGAGGTTCTTACGGCGATGAAAGCCGAGAAGGACGCTGACAACAAAGAAAAGACCCCAGATCAAGTTCTTGAAGGACTCGTTGATGCGGTAAGCATTGCCTTTCCTACTGTTGACCGTGAAAACCTGCTTTCTCTGTCGATTACCCAGGTTACGCACATCATCAAATTCATCAACGCTCCCGCGAAAAAGGAAGATGAGTCGGGGGAGTAAGTTCGAGACCTGCTGACCCTATTGATATTGGTTACATGATCACTAGGGTCTGTCGCTTCTATGGTATGAGCGATGAGCAAGTCTTGAATATGCCATACAACAGGTTTTGGGTGTTCAGCAAGAACATTGATCGAATAAGAGCGGAAGAAAATTTAATCAATCTTGAGATGTTAATAGCATCTCGGAGCAAGTCGGAAGACAACATCAAGTCGGTAATGAACGGCTTAAAAGAGCGAATTGATTTGCCTACCAAAAGCGTTTTCGAGGCTTATGAAATTCACCCTGAATATGGCGTCCCAATTGTTCCTCCTGAAGATGGGGTAAAAGAAAAGTTTGATAGATTGAAGTGAGGTAACTAAGTAATGTCCCTTGAATTGAATATTGATTTGGCACTAGATGACTCCGGCGCTATCAGGGGCATTATTGGTTCTCAAAGGAATCTAAAAAAACTTCAAAACCAAGCACAGAAAACCTCCGGTGCTATCACGGAAATTGGCGATAAGTCAGAATGGTCTTTAGCCAAGCTTCGTGATGTCTTGGTGACAACATCGATCACCGCTCACGCAATATCTCATTTATCCTCAGCGGTTACTGCATACGGAAGCTCTCTGATCGGCGCTAACGCTGAAATCGAGAGGATGAATACCTTACTTCTTGGACTCCAAGATCGTTCTTTAGAGTTTGCAGAGAAGCAAGCCAGAACGAACAAAGAGCTTGAATACCTACTTGATCTAACCCAGTCATCACCGGTTAACCTAAATGCTCTTTCAGACGCATTCGTAAAACTCAAAACCGCAGGTTTAGATCCGACGCAGGGTTCACTTCAGGCGCTTACTGATTCAATCGCCAGGTTCGGCGGCACAGACGAGCAATTCAAACGAGCTTCAATCGCTATCCAACAGATGTCCGGTAAGGGCGTTGTTTCGATGGAGGAATTGAGACAGCAGCTCGGTGAAGCCATCCCTGATGCTTTGAAAACAATGTCTGACGCTTTGGGATTAGAGATTGGTCAGTTAACCAAAGAAGTTTCGATGGGGACAGTGGCCGCATCCTCAGCGATTGATGCAATGCTCAACCAAATGGCAATCCAGAATGAGGGATACGCCAAAGAGATGTCTAAAACTTGGAATGGCACAGTTCAACGTTTGCAGTCCAAGTGGATGATCTTTCAAAAAGAAGTGGGCGATGCGGGAGCATTTGATGAGCTTAAATCAGCGCTTACCGAGTTCACTGATGGATTTCTTGGTTCAGAAGAGGCTTTCCAGTTAGCGACAAAACTTGGTGGCGCACTGGCTGACATCATTCGAGTGGCAGCAGATGTTGTTGAGTTTGCTTATGAATGGGCTGACGCTCTGGAATATGTTGCCAAAGCGCTAATCGCAATGAAGATTCTAAGTGTAGTGAACAACAACACTGCCACGTTAGGAAAGACCTTCAAATCGACTGGTGCAACTGTCGTTTCTTCGGTAGCTAACATGGCCAGGTCTTTTGATAAGTCAGTGACCTCTATGGCTGCCGGAACTATGAATATCGGCAAGACCTATAAATCCACGTTGAGAGAGATTCAAGGCTTAAACAAATCCTATTACTCGATGGTTGATGAGCAAGCATCAAGAATGCACGTCATAAATGACCGGGTAAGAGCAAGCGGCGTGGCTACAGCAACCGCCTTTAATAGCATCGGCTCTTCTGCGAGAACCGCAGCCGCAGGAATTCGCTCTTTTGGTTTGTCCGTGTCTTCTATGGTGGGCGGGCCATTCGGGATTATGGTTTTGTCAGCAGAAGCAATGTTGTTTGCTTATGACGAAATGTTCCGTAAGACCGATAAGCTCAAAGACAAGCTTTCAGAGCTAGATGCCAGATACTTCAAAGAAGAGGATGTTCAGGATCAGAAGGAGATTATTAAAACCCTTCGTGATGATCTTGATGAATATCGAAATGACCTTTTCTACTTGGAGAAAGAACGCGAGAACATGGCGGCTTCTCGTGATCGTCATGGCGTGGGAACTGGCGGATACCGAGATCGTGACCAGGCGGTGCAAAACTACGACCGCCGTATAGAAGAGATGAAAGCGAAGATCTCTGAGGCCGAGCGCGAAATTGAAGCAGGGCTGTCCAAGGTTGACGCTGCTTATGTGTCGATAGCCAAGAGACAAGGTGAACAAGCATTTAAGGTCATCAAGAATAATCTTGAGAGTGCTATCGACAAAGCCAATCAGGATATTAAATCTGGATCTGAAGCGATCACTGCGGAAGCAAAAAAGGTTGCTGAAGCCTCTTTGAAAGAGGGCGAAGATCTAATCAAGAAACAGTCACAGATAGCAGGCAAGCTTCGTAAAGAACTTGTTGAGAAGTCTTATGCGCCAATCCTTTCAAAGATCACTGATGAGATTGCAGAAGCAAAGGCTCAATACTCTGAATACACATCCCAGAGTTCCGGCTTGCTTCTGGATAACTTGACTCAAGATCAAAAAAGTCGAGCGACTGAGTTGAGCCAACAAATCAAGTTACTTGAGGATTTGGCCAATACCTATCAAAACCGAATCGATAAGGCTGATACGAGCCTGACTCGAATGGAGAATCAAGGTAACAAGTTCTCTTCTCCCAAGAAAGATACGCTTCAAGAGTATGTCAATCGCACCAATAAAGCGTTAGAGAAGTTGAAGGCTAAGTCTCAAGAGGTTAACCCTCATCTGGCAGAGCTAAACGAGTTGCTTACTCAGGGCGTTTTCAAAGGCAAAGACGGCTCTAAATACACTCAGGATGACGAGCTATTCATTGAGGCCAAGAAGATTGCTGAATCTCGTTTTGAGGTTGAAAAAGCCATTAAGAGCGAGAATGCCGCCAACGAAACCAAACTAGCTCTGGACTCGAAGTTAATTGAGATGCAGAAGCAGCTAGACCTGGCCAAACAAAAAAGCTTCGAGGTTATGGATGAGTCGAGCGAAAAAATCATTAAAGAGTCTGATGCCAGCATTAAAGCTGAAGCATCTATTCAGGCGCTTATAGAGTCTGCGACCGCCGACGGAGCTTTAAGCAAAGAGTCAGTTCTTGAGAAGTTTTCCAAAGAATTCAAACAGATCAGACAGGCAGCCAAGGACATCGATGACGTAAATCAGAAAATAAAAGACTTCAATCAGAACGCCAAAGATATGGAGTTTAAGAATTCAATTTCTGACCGGATTTCCAGACAGACTCAGGCCGCTAAAGAAGCTCTGATGAGCGAAAGACAGATAGAAGAGCAGAACCATCTAGAAAGACTTAGAAGGCTTGATGAGTATTACAAAGAGCTTGAGAGAAAAGGTTTAGCAACAGAAGAGTTCGGCAAGAAAATCAATAAAGCCAAAGAAGCCGAGAATGAGCGATATGCGACTAGATACGAAACGCGAGTTCAATCTTTGGCGCATGAGTGGAATGACACAGCCAAACAAATTGAAAATTTCCAAGTTGCTACCTGGAATAGCGCTTCGGCCGCGCTAACCGATTATCTAGTTGAAGGTGAATTGGACTTTGATAAGTTCGCCCAATCAATTTTGAAGATGATTCTTGAGATCCAAATCAAGAAGGCTATGGCCGGAATTGTCAGTGGAATCGGTAGTGCAATCGGCGGCTACCTCGGAGGTGGAGCAACGGCCGGCGCTCAGATAGATACTAATCCAGTAAGCTTCGGAAGCACTTTGCAGTTCAACTCTAACACCGTTGGTATTACACCTCATGCTAATGGCGGTATTTTCGGTGCATCAGGATCAATCCCTTTAAATGCCTATTCAAATGGAGGAATCGCCAAAGAGCCTCAGTTAGCTTTATTCGGAGAAGGCAGGATGAACGAGGCTTATGTCCCTCTGCCTGACGGAAAGACCATCCCAGTAACAATGTCGGGCGGTGGCGCACCAAATGTTGTTGTGAACGTTATTAACAAAGGTGGCAAGGATATGGATGCCAAACAAGGTAAGTCTCATTTTGACGGCAAGAAGATGATTCTTGATGTGGTGTTGACCGAAGCGAATAGACCAGGCGGCTTCAGAACTGGAATGAAGGAGGCGCTGAATGGATAAGATGCCACTTAGCAACATTCAAGACTCATCAAAGTTTACCGAGAAGCATCCTGATTCTGGTGTGACCTCAGATACAGATGGTGGATACGTTACTTCGAGGGCGAGGTTTACGCGAAGAGCCAGGATCGTTTGGACAACCGGATTCACAGAGATTTCATCCGAGGAAAAGACGGAGTTGACCGAGTTTTATCACAAAATAAAAGGCTCGGCAAAGGTCTTCCAGTGGTGGAATCCTCAGACGCTTGAGTGGATTAATGTGAGATTTTCGGGCGATCTGGATTGGACTTATGACGGTATTGGCTATCAATCCCTCTGGTCAACGAAGTTCACTTTGGTAGAGGCATAAATGAAAAATTTAACCATAGATTCAGTCATTGAAAAGAACAAACTGTTTTCTGACACACCATATCTTTTGTTGCTTGAGATAAGCGTTTTAGATCCAGAAACAAAGGCTCTTGAAGAGGTGTTAAGAGTTTGCCAAAACAATGAGGACTTTGAGTTCAATGGCCAAGTTTATGCCGCTGCCAATTTCATGATCGACATTCGATCCGAAGTAGGTGAAATGCCTACATTGCAGTTGAGCATCAATGATACGACCGGAGCTTTTCACACCCAAATAGAGCCTTATGACGGTGGGCTTGGGTTTGAAGTAAAACTGATGGTTGTCGACGGAAGCCTGGTAATTGGTAAACCAGAGATTGAAGAAGAATTTGAAGTGACATCAGCCACGGTATCCGGTTTTGCTGTTTCATGGGATTTAGGCATTTCTAATCCTCTGGCCATATCTTTCCCAAGGAGAATGCAACACAGGGAGTTATGTTCCTGGCGCTTCAAATCCAGAGAGTGCGGATACTCAGGTGAGAAGTCTTCGTGTGACTATACGTTAGACGGAGGGGATGGATGTGTGGATAAGGACAACACCCGCAGATTCGGTGGCTATCCTACGATGTTGAGGAATTAACATGAGAAAGATGGTTATTACTAAAGAAAGCGTTGATGAGCATTTGGAGACACCTTTTGAGTGGGGCGGCAATGATAAGAATGTCTCATTTGATTGTTACGGTTTAATTGAGTCCCTTTACAAAGACAACGAAATCTCTATTCCAACCCTAAAAACACGCCCTAAGTCGCACCAAGAGTTTCTTCAAAAATTTAGGGCTGGAATAACCTCGCAATACTGGGTGACAACCAAAGAAAAGATTGGCGCGATCGTAGTTTTCCAGAAAGGGCAAAACGAGTCTGACATTCATTTTGGCGTTATCACCAAAATTGGGTTTGTAACCCACGCATGTCCTGATCACGGGAAGGTAGTAACACAGCGATTGGGAGAGGTAGGCAGAATCGTTGGGTTCTATGAATACAGAGGAAAGCCAGATGCGGTCATATAGAGACTTGATTGGCACTCCATATAAGGTTGATGGTCGATCTAAGAAAGAGGGATTCGACTGCTATGGACTGGTTCACTACCTCCACAAAGAGAATGGAATCAAGATTCCTGACTATAAAGCCCCTGAAGATGCCTGTGGGATTACCGCTCTGATATTAGGTGAGTCTGTTAGATGGAAGCCCACGGAGCTTAAAGAAGGTGCTGTTTTGGTGTTTAAGCTGATGGGACACACCCATGTTGGATACGCCATCGATGAGAACACATTTATCCACGCCTGGGAGCAGACGGGCGGCGTTACTATCGAGCGCATATCACGCTGGAAATACAAGATTATTGGAGTTTATAAGTGGCAGTAGAAAAGGTCGTTACGGTAAAAAGCATTGATAATCCGCTTCAACCATCAGTAAGCGGCATTACTGAGCATAAATTACATTGGCGCGAAGGAATGAATCTTAGCGCCGTAATTGCGGTTTTAAACCCATCCTTGGATTATGTAATGGTCTTAAATGGCCAGTTAATCCAAGAAGGCGATTGGGGCAGCACAAGACTTCGAGCGGGCGACTTTGTTGTAATTTCTGACATACCAAGAGGCGGAGGCGGAGGAGGTAAAGGCATTCTTCGTATAGCTTTGACAATCGCTATCGTGGTGGCAGCAGCCTATACGGGTGGCGCGGCAGCAGGTTTTTTGCAAACAACATACGGTTTATCAGCGGCAGCGACTACTGCTGTTGGAGCAGGTATCACGGCAGCAGTAACCATTGCAGGAACAATGGCCTTAAACGCTCTTTTGCCACCTCCGACTCCTGACACTTCGGCTAGAAGCTACGATGTGACACAAGACTCACAGACCTATGGGTTTGAGGGGCCAAAAAATACCGCTAGAGAGGGTATCGCCGTTCCAATTTGTTATGGACGGCATACGATGGCCGGTAACTTAATCTCATTGTTCAATCAGAACGATGGCGATGATCAAAATCTCTATATGCTCATTAATGCAGGAGAGGGATCTATTGCCGGATTCTCAGATATTAGAATTAATGATCAGCCATACCGTGACTTTGATGGGGCAAATGTAGCTACAAGATTAGGATCTGAAGATCAGTCACCGATTCCTTGGTTCGGCTCAGTTGTTGAGTCTCACAATATGCAGGGACAGAGATTGGCTGATGACGATTATATCTACTTTGAAAGCCCTGAGATTGCCGAGCGCTTTCAGTTTGACTTTTACTTCCCGCGTGGCCTTGTTGCTTATGGCAGAGACAGTGGCAATAAACTTACGGCTAAAACAAAGATTTCAATTGAATATTCACCCGTGGATGAGAATACCTGGCAGAGCTTGACGGTATTAAGTTCTCTTGATCGATCTAGGCACACCTCGGACATTTATTTGTCAGATCTAGATCTTGATGAAGAGGTCTCATTAGAGTGTGACTACGAAGATTACGACGCAAGCCCAAACTGGATTGCAAACAAACAAAAAGTGTATGGCATCGCAAGCGGGAAGGTTTTTGAACACACTGGCGGAGGCGGCTCTTCGGTAATTGAATTCTCATCGAAAAAGAATTCTACAGTTAGACGAAGTGTGACCTCAGTAGGTAATCAACTCGATAGCGGAACAAGATACAAATTTCGTTTTAAAAGATTAACGAAAGAGGCAGATTCAAACTATCTAGTTAACCAAATCAACATCTCTGAAGTGAAAGTAATCAGAGATTACGGTGTTGGCATGTCTAACACGGCTCTTTTAGCGCTAAGAGTCAAAGCTACTGATCAACTAAATCAAACACCGAAAGTTACATTCAGACACTTAGGTAAGTTGGTAAAAGTTTATGACCCATCAAGCGACAAATGGTTTTGGAGAAATTCTTCGAATCCAGCTTGGATTGTTTGGGACATGATGACCAATACGAGGTATGGAGCTGGAATAAAGAGAAATCGAATTATATTGAGCGCATTTATCGAGTGGGCTGAATACTGCGAAGAGCATAATCTTCAATTTAATGGTGTTTTCGATGTTCGTCAGGGCGTTTGGGATGCCATTAAAAATGTTGCTCGTGTTGGCCGTTCACAGATCATCATGGAAGGGACTAAGTTTTGGCCAGTAGTATATCAACTGAAAGATCCGGTAATGCTGTTCAACAATGCCTCTATCATTAAGGACAGCTTTTCGATTACTTACATTCCTTCATCTGATCGAGCGAATGTTATCAATTACTCGTATTTTGATAAGACCGACTCCAACCGACAGAAGACGGTGAAGCTTGTCAGCACCCGCTCTCTGGATAGAGGGGATGACATAAAAGAACTTTCGGTTGTTGGTCTTGGTATCGACAATTATGAGCAAGCCAGAGAAGAAGCTAAATTGATGCTCAATATGAACGAGTTTATCAATCGCCAGGTTTCTTTTTCCGTTCCTACAGAATCACTCGCTGTAACTCTGGGCGATGTTGTTATGATCCAACATGACATGCCATCGTGGGACTTTGGCGGTCGTGTGGAGGAAGGCTGCACTACAACAGAAATCATCTTAGACGGCGATTACTCTCAGCTTAATCAAGAAGATGACTATCAGGTATTTATCCAAACCAACGCCAAGGATTTAGGTTCTGTGCAATTGACACAGATCGTTGGTGATTATGTGTATGTCGACGCCATTCCTGAAGGAAATAACATCAAGCGCTTAGTTGTTAATGGTAACGACTATGAGGTGAAGTCCGTAAAAGAGTTCGAAGGTATTGGATTCGCTTTGGAAATGGATTCAGTTCTAGGTCTTCTGCCAGGAATGGCTGTTAACCTTTGGGATACCGATGTTATTGAGATGCAAACAGCCTCATTCAGTGCGGATGCTCCCGATAGAGTTACAACCTATGCGCCATTTAGTTTTGTCCCATCCAAAGGGGATAAGTTTATGGTTGGCCCATTAATAAATAAAAGAGCAACTTACCAGATCCAAGCAATTTCTGGGGATGGATTTCACGAGCGCCAGATTACTTGCATCGAATACACCCCGGAGTTGTTTATTTCGGGTGAAGTTTATGAGCAGCCTGGATACGGCAATCTCAATAAACTTAGCCACTCAGTGTTAAGTGATAATGGATTTGAGGAAGAATTACTTCCTATCGGTGACGTTGTAAAAACCAGATTATCAATCGACTTTTACAACGACAGCCCAATCTATCGAGAGACCAAAGTTTTACTTTCCAGAGCCAATGGAGAGTTTATCGATTACGGTAATCATTTCAGCTCGTTCCAAATTGACGTTACAGAAGGCGAGTTGATTAGGATTAAGTTGGTTGCTAGGGACACTTTAGGTCGATACATGGCTGAAACTTCAGCCCCAGAGTATTCACATACGGTTGTTGGAAAATTAGCACCCCCTCAAGATGTGAAGAACGCAATAATCGAGAAGGTGATTGGCGGGATTCGCATGTTATGGGACAACGTGAGTGATATTGACCTTGCGGGTTATTCAATCAAAGAAGGCGATTCATGGGATTCTGGCGTGACTTTGGCCGATCTTCACAAATCCACAAATATCTTTATCCCTATTTCTAGCGAAGGTCAGAGACGTTATTGGATCAAAGCGGTAGATACATCCGGCAATGAATCTGAGAGTCCATTGTTAGCTGAGGTTGATATTGACCCTCCTTCTCAAGTGACTGGTTTCTTGGCCGTCCAAGACGGTAACTTGGTTAGCTTAAGATGGGACGTGCCTATCACAGCAAAAGAAACTGGTATTGAATACATTATTCGTAAGGGCGATACCTGGAAAACTTCTGTTGAGGTGGCTCGAACCACAGGTGACACATATAAGATCAATTCTGAAACCAAAGGGGATAAGATTTACTGGATCAAAGCGAGAGACATTATCGGTTTGATGAGTAAAGAACCGTCTTTTGCCACCGTGAAAGTTGATTATTTGAAGGATCGAAATGTCATCAAGACAGACGACCATTCAGCAGACGGTTATCCCGGTCGACTTGTTAATCTTGAGAAATCTGGGGATAGGCTTCAGAACATCAAAGGTCGAGTAGAAGGGGATTATCTCTTTAAAGCGACAACGCCATACCCCGTTTACGCCCGTAATTTGGTTGCCATGACCCTGACAGCCGTTAAGGATGTGGGAATTCCTTGGGAGGATGCAACTTTTACCTGGGACAGCGAAGAGGCGAGACAAAGGTGGCTTCCAGAGGGAGAGATCACGGATGTTGATGCCAAATTGTTTATGTCCGGTAAATCAGACAGTGTTATCACCAGCACTAAAGATTTGTTAAAAGTTGGCTTGCATGATGACACCAACATTGATGGATACAACACGGTTTACGATGAGAATGGTGACTGGCTTCCGGCAGACGAAACACCTTCAATTGAACAGAATGTAGTTGTAGATCCAAATGACGGTCGATTTGTTGGAGGTGCGGTGATCACAACAAACTCTCAATTGGAATATGACTGGCCAATAGCAGTCTCACCGATTGATTCTATGTTCCAGTTTTGGGTAAAGGCGAATTCAAACTCACAAGATCAGGTGATTTATTTCCAAACAGAGTTGTATGTATCAAGCCAAGCAAACCTCAAGACCAAGATCTTCATCGGAAGGGATGGTCACGGTCGCTTCTTCTGTCGAGATGATTTTGGCAGGAAAATGAGATTGAGCATGGAATTTAACGATGGCGAGTTGGTTCTTATTGCCTTCAAGCAAACTGAGGATGTCAGAAAATTCTATGTTGGCAAGCAGGGCGGAGAGATTTTAGCTTCGGAGCTTGAGCATTGCCCGTTAATTCCAGAGGGAGACGCTCTGTCAGGGGTGAATTTTGATAGGCGTAAAGTTAAGTTTTCGGCTTAATAGTAAGTAAGTTCTTACTTATAATGTTAGAATAGGCAAAAATTAATAGAGGTTATTAAGATGAGCGTTAAAGATAGTTTACAAGTTATTGGCAAGATGTCAGCGACCCTTAAAAAAGCTGATGGAACAATTGAGAAGTTCAATAAGAACAACCTAATTGTTGATATTGGTTTCGACTTTATTGCAGATGCAATAGCAAAAGCGTCCGGCCGACCTCCTGTTATGAGTCACATTGCAGTGGGAACTGGGACGACCGCGCCCGCCAGTGGCGATACAACACTTGAAAGTGAGTTAACTCGTAAACAGATCACTTACTGGCATTCTGCTGGCACAAAAGAATTCGCTGTAGAAGCTACGTTTGATCAGGGCGAAGCTACTGGTGCTTTGACAGAAGCAGGTGTGTTCAATGATGGCGTTTCAGGCATCATGTTGGATCGTGTCGTTTATGCGGTTATCAACAAAGGTGTAAACGACATTCTTACAGTTCGATTCACTTTTGATCTTTCTTAAGAGGTCTTGCTGTGGGCGTTACTTTCTCTGAAAGCGGTGTTAATCACACTTGGACGACAGCCAAGTTTTCTTGGAACTCAGTTGAGGCAAGATTAGCTTGGCGATTGTTTAACTACGTTATAAAGGTGATTGACGTTGATGAGTTTATGAACTTTGAATCGCCCGCCGCCGACTCTACTGATGAAGATTTTTATTCACTTCTGGATAAACGATATTTCAGTCGTGAGTCGATCACCATTCAAGAGTCCGTGTCGAAAAGCATTAGCAAGCCTTTCGACACCTCTTCAGTAACATTCGGAGATAAGTTTGGGCGAGTAATCCCTATTGAGAGTGGATTTACTTTGTCAGAGACAAACCCTCCAATGTTCACTCTTGATATGGATATTCAGGTTTCAATGCCTTTCTTTGAGATTGATTCGAAACATTACAAGCCAGAGGCTTGGGTCGAGTCGATCAGTCTAAACGACAACAGACCGAACTTTGGTTTCAGTCTATCCAATAATGAATCTCTTCAACTTGTGGACGTTATGGATAGGGAAACTCAGTTCAACCGAGAGTATTTTGAGGCTTTGGATGTTGATAGTGCTGGTCTAAGCAAGGATCTTTCATTGATTCAATTGGAGAACATACCTGTTGACTCAATGATGTTCAGAACACCAGATATGACGGTATCCGACCTTAAAGTCTCAAAAGTCGATCTGGACTTCAACTCATTTGCGGCGGCTCTGTCATCCGACTCTCCGGTGGGTTATTCAGAGTTCAAGCGGTTTGTGCCAGGTGACTACGAGTATACAGAGGCTTTATTCAAACTGTCTCTTACAGGGCGGAACGGCTCTCAAGCTCACATTACCGATTTAAGTTTATCTATCGATCTACCTGATGTTCATGACAGAGGCAGGGTGATAGTCGATTCAGCAGGTTGGATCGAAGTTAACTTTAACCGACCTTTTTATGTTGCCCCAGAAGTTAATGCAACTGTCGAATCAGGAAGTGGTTCTTCTGTCCCTTATGCCGTTGTTCGGGATGATGTAACCAAAGATAAGTGTTTCGTGGCGCTGGTAGATCCAGCAACCAGAAACTTTACAACGGGAACATTGAGATACCACGCCATAGGATATTAAGAGGTAATTATGCAATCGTTTATTCAAATTCCAATTACCGAAGAGTTGGATGACTCCTTACCGCTTCTACTAAACAACACTAAGACAGCATTGTCCCAATCATCCGGCAGTTCATTTCCTGATGACGATGCGGATTTTATTGGTAGACCTTGCTATCGAACCGATCAAAAGAAGCTGTATGTTTGCACCAGCATTTCTCCGTCAGTGGTTTGGACATTGATGTTCGACTTCAATATTGGCAAAGGTTATGCAGCATTAAACCACAACCACGATTCTGATTACGCAGCTAAGGATCACTCTCACAATGACTATGCGCCAACTGACCATAGCCATTCAGAGTATTTATCTAGTAATGGCGTGACGAGCACTTATCACTCAGGCAATGGCGGTCGCGGTAAAGTTGTGAGCCGAGATTCATCAGGAAGAACAACGCTTGAAGGGCTCTATTATCGTTATTCAGGTGCTTACGCATCCAAGGACGATGTTTCTTACGTGTTAGGTGTGAAATCCAAAGATGCAGATCAGAGCATGGTGAAACCATTGAGCATTGCGGATCTCAAAGAAGCGCTGAATATCCCAAGTATGACTGTTTCGACTGATTCACCATCTGGCGGTAAAGATGGTGATATTTGGTTTCAAGTGGGGGCTTAAATGAGTTCATCAATTAGAACGCCTGAAGCCTGGAATTTTCTTTCGACTTACGCTAGGAGAGACGGTGAGTGGCAACCTTCAAAGGTCTGGGGAAAAGTTAACGGCCAGTGGCTTTCTATGGGTGGCACAGTAGCCACCATCTCAGTTAATCATGATCGTTTCAAAACAATTGATGTTTGGGAAATCCTGAAAAGCAGAGGCGAGGAAGATTCCAGAATTATCGTCGTAGAAATTGGGTTGGATGTTGTTGTTACACCAGAGCCAGAAGCCTATCGATTAACACCTGAAAAAGAAGAGAAATACGGCTGTGCTATTTATGCGGTAGGAGATTGGCTGCCAAATCAAATTCTCGTTATCAAAAACAGAGGTTATCTATTCGGCAAAGGTGGAGACGCAGGTCGCGGGGGTATTCCTATGTTAAGACCTCCTTCAGATGGTGAAGATGGTCATCCCGCAATCATTACAAACATCCCAACGCAGGTCGAATCTGAACAAGGTTTGATTTGTGGAGGTGGTGGAGGTGGTGGCGCAGCCGGAACTATCCCGCCAGATGCAGGGCGATACTACGCTAGTAAGACGCCAAAGTATAAATACACTGGCGAAAGGCATCAGGGTTATCAAGCTAAAGGCTATAGTCACTTGATCGCATCATGTTACGGCTCTTATGCGTATTCTATAAGGCACGGAAATTGGGCTGGTGTGATCTCTAATTCTGATGAAGAAAACAGCCTCTATGGATCTGGCGAATGGGGCTACTCACAGGGCAACATGTCGGGACACATCACCAAATACCCATCCCTTTTGTCTGAAGAGCAAAGAGGTGGATACATGGGCGGCCTTAGCCTGGGAATGTCTGCGGGCGGAGGGGGTGGCACTCCAAACGGAAGATATGCCGTTCGTGCTGTGCCAAATACGGTAAACCCCACGGGCATTCCTGTTTCTCAAGCCACTCATTACGGGGATTTTGATACCAAGACAAACTCAGGCTCGAATCAAGCAGGTAAAAGCGACATCAGCGCCTTGTCTGCACCATTGCAGAGAGTAATTCTTTATTCGCCTTACAGAGTGTTTGGGCCATATAACTCAAACGCCAAGTCGTCTGCTGTGGGTGATATGTATGATGACTACACAAATTTGTCCTTATCTGCCACCAAAGGATCTCAGAGCGCGAGCGGCAAAACTCTGCAATACGCCTTTATGGATGACGATACGGGAGATGTGAACGAGGAAACCTTTGCAACACAGTTAGATCCCGAAAACACCGTAAGCACTGGGCAGCGAGTTGTTAAGCCAAACCCAAGACATCACTTTTTAGGAACAACAGGGGGATTCGGCTATGACTTTGCTAAGATTGTTCGAGAATCCTTCAAGCCTCTATTGAGACCCGACAATGCGGCAGACATAAACGTCACTAAGTTCTCATCATTGGTTGGAACAACTCATCGATTCGTTCATCAGGGTTATTACTACAAGCCGCCTGGATTAGAGATTCAGGATGTCTCAGATAGCGGTTTGGATGCAATGAAGCTTCAGAGAGGATCACCTGGGTTTGCCAGTGGGAATAATTATAATTTCTCACCTGGACTTGGTTACTCTTACACGCCTTACAGCGCAAATTTAGGTGTGGTTGCGGGTTCTGTCCCTAAGCCTAGAAGTTTGCCTTACGACTATGAAAGAAGTCATTTAATCAAACGGACATTGAGAAGCGAAAGAACGCCGACTATTGGCAGAATCACCAAGGGCGACACCTGTTATTTTGATGCGCTTCATCTTGCGATTCACAGTCCAACATGGGGTATGCCAGGTATGAATCAATGCCTGGGAATGTATTTGCCTTTCAATAATGACGAGTTGTTGGATTGGGATGTTTACACAGCCAAAAAAGGCGAAGTATCTCAATCTGCTGATGGCTACGAGCGCTTTTATCACAACGGCTTTGCTCAATCCTCCAAAATCACAAAGGCATCAGAGGCTATCTTTTGGTGGGCTAAATGTGGTGGCGTAGAGTCTTCAGGAACAATCATGCCTCGATTACATGCTCTTGAAGAAAAGAGTTATGGAACTGGATCAAATATCTATTACTACAAACGACCTGTAACTGAATTAACACCCCCGATGCTTACTGGAATTCACCCAAGTCACTCTTACTATAAGCAAAAGAACAACCCTCAACTTCGAGATGCCCAAGAAGCTCCAATACAAAAAAACTTCGAAGAGTATATGGTTGTGGATAGCGCCGGAGAAAAAATCGAAAAAGCGCTATTCCGTATTATGTCTGCACAGGGGAGTGGTGGTTACGGAGGTGCACCCGGTCAAGATGGCCAAGATGGGACGGACGGTTGGAGTTTTTTCACGCCACACCGGAAATTCTTTGGAGGATCTAAGGGTGGTAAAGCTGGTCCAGCCATTAAAGGCGCTCAATATATTATGAGCATCAAAACAAACGCTCATGACCCAACCTGGAATGGTTTATATGGTGGCACAATAAATATTTAGAAAGCTTATACCGCGCCCAATTCTTTTATGAGAAAATAATAAGTAAGTAATTACTTATTGATGGTATTGGAATGTTAGTCATAAAAGAAGAGGGCGTAAAAGCTGTAGTCATTCATCGTGACCAGACCGTCAATGTTGGCGCGTTAAACCCAAGCTTGCCCGAAGATCATGGGGACACCTTCGTGTATCTATCGATCATCATGGTTTTAGGCGTCATTGCAAAGAAGCTCTCTTCAAAAGAGCCACTTGATTGGAAGCGATTCATAGGTGAGATGATCTTCTCATTTATCGGAGCAATAGCTGTCTACCTGGCGGGAGACATTCAGGGCTTCGATAGCAAAATGATTCTTCTTATGGGCGCTCTGATGAGTCTTGGAACGGTCAGAGCATTTGAGTGGTTCGTCAAGATACTTGGTGTATTAAACAAGATGGTGAAACCGTGAAATGGCCTAAAAACTTCAAATTGTGGGAATTCCTTAAGTCCGATGTTGCCGCTCGAAAAGGGATAGACAACACACCCGACGACCACTCCATAGTTGAAAATCTAAAGCACACCGCCTGGATTCTTCAAGAGCTTAGAAACGAAATTTCTAGGTTCAAAAATAAAGACACTCCGATGACGGTATCTTCAGGTTTCCGTTGCAAGAAATTGAATCAAGCCATAAAGGGCGCGAAGAACTCTGATCACATGAAAGGATTGGCGGCAGATGTCAAAGTGATTGGCGTTAAACCTGCCGACTTCTACAAGTTCATCAAAGAAAGACCTTACCTTCATGATCGAATCAGTAAGGTAATTTTGGAGTTTGATTCGTGGGTTCACATCTCTATTGCGGAAGAGTCCACTAAAACCCAGTTCTTAATCGCAAAGAAAGTAAGAAAGTGGGGACGACTCGTGACAGTCTACGAGTCAGATACTTAATTAGAAGCGCTCAGAAGTCCGGCAGAGCGTTTCTGAGGACTTCTAAGCGTCCTATCAACAAAAGCTAGTGATGCACGTTAGGAGTCTTCATGCCGAGACGAAATAAGAACGCACAAAAACAACGCCGCAAGGATCGTCAAAATCTAAAAGAGGCTTATGTCCATAAAGAAGACGATTTTGATTCATTTGAAGGTGTAGAGCACTTTCAGCACTCCCCAGCCAAACATAAATGTAAACCGCTCGAAGCCAAGAATCAGGCTCAAGGTCAGTATATGGCGACCATTCAATCTAAAGTGATCACTTTTGGCATTGGCCCCGCAGGAACAGGTAAAACATTTATTGCCGCTGCTATGGCCGCAGATGCGCTCGCCAATAAGGAAGTAGATAAAATCGTGATTACGCGACCCGCCATTGGTGCAGACGAAGATCCCGGTGCTCTACCTGGCGACATCGATGAGAAATACGATCCATACATTGCCCCGTTTCTTGAAGTGCTTAATGACCGCTTGGGCGCATCTCATGTGAGATTGTTAAGAAATAATGGCCGTATTTTAAGTGAGCCATTGGCATTCATGCGTGGAAAGACATTTAACAAGTCTTTTGTGGTATTGGATGAAGCTCAAAACACCACTGTTTCACAAATGAAGATGTTTCTAACTCGCTTTGGTGATGATTCTAAAGTGGTTGTTAATGGTGATATTAAGCAGTGTGATTTGAAGAATCGAGAGTTGGTAGATGGAATGTCCGGCTTAGAAGATGCTGTAAGGCGATTGCGTAAGAAGTCTGGTGATATTGCAGTGTGTGAGTTCACCAAAGAAGACTCAATCCGTCACGGATTGACAAAAACCATTCTAGAAGCATACGAGGGTTAATTATGAGAATGTGTCACGAGAAAAGATTAAATGTCACTGGCGAACAGACCATCACTGTAATGAGTGAGGCTACAAATTACCAAGTATCTCTGTATGGAACTGGTAGTGTAGCCATTTACTTTAAAGTAGATAGCTTTGATGTTGAAGAGCCATTGGAAGACGGCAATATCACCCTGTCCTCTACAGAATCAAAGACCGTCCGCATTGAAAATGTCAGCTTATCTGCAATTATTCTAAAGCCAACAAGTAATGCAGATGCTTACAGTGCTGTCGTTGCGGGTATCAGCTAATGAAGTTTAGATCAATGTCGGGGCTAGGTGTTGTAGCCCAGTCTTTAGTTGCGAATTCTGTTAGACCAACATCCTTCACTTTAACTAGAGGTTTACTCAATATTGATACAGTCGTTGTATTTGGCGCAAGCATAATGGCTCAGTCATTTGGCGACATATCAGGCGTTGAAAGCAAGTTTCTGGATGCTGGAATCCCTGTTGATGTCTATGATCGCGCTACAAGTGGGGATGATACTGATGCAATGATCCTGAAACTGTCGGCGGTTATTTCTGAGTTTCAGCCTAATGCCTCTAGAACGTTATTCGCTATTCACTGGGGCGGGAATGATGTATCAAGGGAGGGGCCTTATCCTGGTGGAGCATCAACAATGGAGACTAACATGCGCTCAATGTTATCAGACATTAAGAACGCCGGTTTTAAGATAATGATGAGCGACATTTCGTATCGAGTGCCCCCAGCTTCGAATCCATCTCAACCATACAATGATGCTTTTATGTATCAATTGCAGTCAGAGTTCAACGATGTAGATTGGTTCTTATATCAGTTCACATTTGATAATCAGTCAGAGTTAGAAGTAGATGGAATACACCCTGGCTCATCTTTAGAGAGTTCTATTAGACAATATCTTGTTGACCAGTCAAAAGAGCATTTGATGAGAGTAGCAGAGGACACTGCAATCGTTAAGGATGTGGTCATTCAGTTCGGCAATAACTCTCTAATGCAAAGGGCTGCTGGTAGTAATGTCATAGCAACCAATGGAACTATTACAGATATACGCAATTCCGACTATTCAAAAATTTTAGGGTCGTCTGTTACCGTAAGCGGTGCTAACTCTGTCAACAATAATGGCAGGGGGAACACTGCTGACATTGGGAACGAAACCATCTCCTTGTTTAACGATGAATGCCTGAAGGACAGTTTATACATCACGTCAACAGAGCAAATGGATGTCGATCTTAGTGGTTTGCCCTTGGTTGATTCAGGTCTTTACACCATAGGCATTACTGCCAGTAGAGGTTCTGACACAGGAACGAGAATTACTGAATACACTGTTGATGGCGTTACAAAGACGCTGGATGCAGAACTAGCTGTTCCTAGTCAGGTGTATTTTTACAATGTATCTGGAGCAAATCTGAAGACGAGCGGCATTAAGATAAATGCTCAGGAGGGTAGCGTCTATGGTTATATTTCTATAGCCAAGATAGAAAGACAGGGAAGTCAAATCATCTAATCACCCTTAATTTGTCAAAAGTAGATCCGAAGTCCCATCTCCTAATATTTAACACTTGCTAACTTTAAAAAAATACTAATAATGTAAGTAAGTAGTTATTTATTAGGAGATGGCAGTGATTGAAGAAATCAAAGCTGCTTTTGGTGATAGAGTTCCTTTTCCTGACGAACCTATCGGCATTAATCAGTCAGACAAAGATTACGAAATTCTAAGTGCGTTTTTTATTCACCACGAACTTCTTTTAAAGGAGTCCGGCTTATTCAGCTCTAAGTGGTTTGATTACAAAATCATGCACCCTTACGAAGCCACTATGCACTTCATGTATTACTACATGGTGATGTATTCATGGTATATCAGAAAGTCGGTCGATCAGGGAATGGCTCACGGAGCTTGCGGCTTTAAGAAGATCAAAGAAAAGAAAGTCTCTCGATTTAAAGATTTCACAGAGTTAACACCACAAGAGCAAATTGGCCTATGGACTGCGCGTCAACACGCAGACGATATTGGCTGTCCTTATGATTTCTTTCTGATCACCGCGAACGGATGGTGCGAAGCTCGCGGAAGAAAGAATCTGTTACGACCTCAACAGTTGTATCACAAAGACTTGCTCCCTCACATCAAAGACGAGTGGGAGCAGAAAAAGTCACGCCAAATAGTCTTTTCAGATAAAGATTACTACAAGCACACGTCTTACAGACAAGATCCGGTGCAAAACGAACACATTCGATTTGTTGTTGAGCAGGTAAGAAAAACCAGGATGCCAGAGTTTGCTATTGCGATGACAGTAATTAAGAACAGCCTGGTAAGTCCAAACCTTCTTTCCTCTGTTTTTGGTGTTGATTTATCAGATAAGGCACTGAAGATAGCGGTAGAGGACGAGAATAATTTAGTCCTTCCATTTGATTAGAAAAGTAAGTAAGCTTCTACTTACATTTTAGGAGATAAAAGCATGAGTCAAACCCAAGACAGTTCAGTTATGAACACCACTCAAGATTTTTCAGATCGTGGCGAACGCAAAACGCTTACTCGAAAATCAAAAAGTCGTCATGTAAATACTCAGGGCAAGTCTAAGCCTAAGAAAGAACGTTCTTTGGATATGCACGAGAAGAAGTTGCTTGAGCTGAAAGAAAAGGGCGTCCCCGTCAGATTCGAGAAAAACGGAAGACTGGTCTCAGGAGTAATCCTTGATATTGATCGCTATGCCGTTTGCATTATGGATTCCTCCGTAAATCAAGAATTGGTCATTATGAAGTCAGCAATTTCGAGCTTTTGTCAGGACGCAAGAGGTAAGTAATTGTGACTGCTGTAGCGAAATTTGATTTTGACATTGCCTTCCAAGAGAAAATTGCGGCAATGACAATTCGTGACTTGGAGTTCAACAATAGAACAGACGGCCTTGTTAAACCTGATTACTTTGAGAATCAGGCTGATGCAGCCTTAGTTAATATTGTTCTGAATCACTACAAAACATATCGGACGATTCCAGATTCCAAGATTTTAATTGCCAAAGTAAAAGGTGAGGTTGGCAAGACAATTCGAGAAGACATGATGGACGAGGTGAAAGAGTCTATCGGTCGAATCTTCAAGGAAGATATTTCTGATGTTGATTTCATGGCAGAGCAAGTATCCACATTTGCTCGTAACCAGGAAATGACTCAGGCAATCACCAAATCCATCGATTACCTGGAAAAGGGCGACATGGATAAGATCTTCGAAGCTGTTCAGAAAGCAATGGAAGTTGGCCTGTCTGATATGGAACGGGAATACGACTTCTGGGATAAGGCTGATCAGCGTAAGGATCGAAGACTTGCTCTTGAGAGTGGCGAGATCGAACCGGATTCAATACCAACAGGAATCAGAGCTTTAGATGCCGTTCTTAAGCACAAAGGCTGGGGAAGACGAGAGCTAGTTTCCTTTATGGGGCCACCAAAGTCAGGAAAGTCGATGTCACTTGGTGATTTTGGTATCCGAGCTTCTATTCAGGGTTACAACGTCATTTATTTCTCGTGTGAAGTAAGTGACGAGATCATTGGTGAACGTGCTGAAGCCCATGTCTCTAGAACTTCCATGTCTGATCTAGCTGAAAAGGCAGAAGAGGCGTGTGAGCGAGTAAAAGATGTAGGTAAGAAAGCTGGGAAATTCATCATTATGGAATTCCCAACTGGAACATTGTCTCCTGCCGATGTAACTCGAATCTTGAATAACTACAAGGCTAAGGGTGTTTTGTTCGATATGGTCATCACCGACTATGCCGACATTATGCGTCCCAGCGTGAACTACGGCGATCCAATTCAAAACTCCAAATCCATTTATGTAGATCTTCGAGCAATTGCAGGTGTGTTCAATTGTGCTGTGTTAACAGCAACACAAACCAATCGTGATGGCGCGAAAGAGAAGACCGCGAAGATGGAACACGTTGCGGAAGATTTCAACCGGGTTCGCATTGTGGACTTACTTATCACTATCAACAAAACAGACGAAGAGCGGGCTGCGAATGAGGCTCGACTTTATTTCGCTGCCTCTCGAAACCAGGAAGGCGATTTCTCGCTTCGAGTTAAGCAAGACTTGTCGAAGATGATGGTGATCACAAAAGTCTTAGGAGTTGAAAGCTAATGAGTTTCAAGGGCGTTCATACAAGCAAAAGAGGCAGTAGCGAACTGAGAGACCTTTTGGATGAGGTGGATATGGAAGACTATCTATCCACTCAGGGCGTCCACTACAAGTTGACTCGTGGATCTTCCGGTGAACAGATCAATATCAGGGAATGCCCGGCTTGCGGCAAGAAGAAGTGGAAGGTCTACATGAACAGAGATACAGGGCTAGGCAACTGCTTTTCTGGCTCATGTTCGATGTCTACCTTCAATAAATTCAAGTTTATCAAAGCGCTGATGGGATTCGAGAAAGACTATGAAACTGTCGAACACATCAAAGCGTATTTGAGAGATCTTGGATGGCGGCCTAAGAAATTGGAGTCTGAAAAGGTCGATTTCTCTGTTGATCTTGAGTTGCCCAAGTGTGTCGATCTGCCCGATGACGGTGAGAACCTTGAATATCTTGAGGATCGAGGTGTGACCGGTGATCTGGCTAATTACTTTCACCTGAAGTTCTGTGAAGACGGAGTGTTTTATTACTACGACATCGAAGGTGAAATGAAATACCAGGATTACTCTCAGAGAGTGATTATTCCGATCTTCGATGAAGAAGGAAAGCTGGTTAGTTATCAGGGGCGGGATGTCACGGGAACGTCAGATCGAAAGTATCTGTTTCCACCTGGATTCGCGTCAACCGGGCAATACCTCTACAACGCTCACAATTTCGTTGATCAAACTCGGGCGATTATCAATGAAGGGGTCTTCGATGTGATCTCAGTTAAAGCGGCTTTAGACGATCATTCGGAATTGAGAGACATCATTCCTTTGGGATCATTTGGTAAGAACCTAAGTCAGTTGTCAGATGGAGATGACCAGTTAAGCGTGTTACTGCGGCTCAAGAAGCGAGGTCTCAAAGAAGTGACCTTAATGTGGGACGCAGAGAAAAAAGCACTGAGAGACGCTTTGGATACCTGCAAATTGTTGGCAAGCATTGGCCTTAAAGCGCGTCTTGCGTTCCTTCCCAAAGGCTGCGATCCCAATGAAGTAACTCACGATGAAATTGCAGAGGCATATTACACCGCTGTCCTTTATACCCCTGCAAACGCCTTGAGAATTCAAAAGAGAATTCTTACTGAGTTTTAGTTGCCGAACATCGAGTCCCCAGTGTCAGGAAGTTAGTATTTAGAATTATTGTTATAGGAGATTAGTTTAATGTCACTTCAAAATATGATGGATTTAAGAGCATTTTCGCCGGATTTGTCCGTCAATAAAATCAAACATGAAAGTAGATCAAGATTGTGGAAGTTTCATGAGTCGCTAGGTGTAGCTCTTTATAAAGGTGAAGACCCACTCACGCAGGTGTGGATGACTATTTATCCAAGCAGTGGAAGGCATTTAACAATCAATGTTGTCAGACACAAAATTAATAAATCCCGCAAGGGACTTGGTAGCCTTCACTGCATCAACACCTATGAAATCAATCTCTCTCATGGCGAAGAGTCAGTTGCTCTGCAAATTGAGAAATTTATTACTCAAAATTTTGATTTATTGAGAAAAGTGTTAGGTAGTGACCCGAAGAGAGTCATGACAAATGGCGATTTTAATAGTTCACATTATCTTCCTACAAGTTGGGCATCAAAGCTAAGTGGAGACGAGATCAATATCGCAGGCAAATCAGGGATTACTGCGATATTTGATCAATTACCAATGATCAATTTTGGTGGATTGACTTATTTTAGAAAGAATCATCTCTACAAAGGCATGGGCAAAGACACCATCCAACGTGTCTGGGGTAAGCTGTTTGACACCCCCTTGCTTGAGCATGACTTCTCCAATGAAATCAACCCAATACAGCTTGCCGGAGAAGCACTGCCAAAGCCAATCTCTGGTGTCAACTCTGAGATCGCTTCAGTGTTCTCAGAGAAGGTATCGATAGGCGGATTAGAAGGTTTGACTGAAGAGAATAAAGCGCCCAAAAAAGCAGTCAGAATGATTAACTCAATCAAGTGGGGGATGTTCGCATGAGCACCGAAGAAAGCGGTATTTCGTTTGAAACGGCAAGATCGTGGAAGAATGGCTATCAGTTTGAATGCAAGAAGACCAAGCGAAACTGCAAACTGTTCATTTGTAGTCATATCATCAAGGCAAAAGAAGAAGGCCGCCTGGACAGCTTTGAAGACTGCTCTAAAGCGATTGATGGTAATGCCTGTCTTGCAGTGAAGATGATGGCTAAAGAAGAGGAGGAGGGTAAGCCTCTTTTCTTCAAAAAAGCGATGAACCCCTTTGAAGCGACAGCGGCCAAGTCATCAAGCAAAACAGAGAGTGGCAAAGTAGATAAGAAGTCTGACTCTTATAAGCGAGGCCGTCTGGGCAGTAAATCTTTGGCTTCTAGTAATAAGTCAAAAGTTACTTACAAAACAACTAAGAAGAAGCCTGAAGATACCTCACTGGATGTTAAAACCTTCGAAGATGCCCTTAACACGGAAGCCGAAAAACATGCCATTGGATAAGACAAAACAATACATCAGTAAAACATTAGAGCAGCACCAAGAGACGCTAATCAGAAATGATGGTTGGGCGAACCTGCTGGTCTCCTGTGATGCAAATACAGACAAGATGTTTGAAGAGGCTGGATACAAGTTTTTAGGTGCAGCAGATTCCCCAAATGGGGAGGTTCACATCTTCATGGATCAATCAATTGAAGAGATACAAGAGGGGTAATATGTCTTTTCCAGAATACGACTTAATTCAAGAACTCAAGAAAGCTTCAGGCAAAAAGCGTGAAGAGGTGCTTCACAAATACATGAAGGAACACCGCATAGAAACTGAGATGCTACTGAAGGCGGCGCTCAATCCATTTGTCACCTATGGAATTAAGAAGATCCCTGAGTTTGACTGTGTTGACTCCGATGTCGCACCTATGAATAGTTCAGCTTGGGGCAGCAGTATTTACGATTTAGCGCAAAAATTGGCTGATAGAAGCCTTACGGGTAGAGCCGCTATTGAAGCGATACAAGAGCATCTGTCTTTCTGTAGTCAGGAGCAAGCCGAAGTCTCTGTTGCCATCATCAAAAAGGATCTGCCCGGCATCAGCGCCAAGACTGTTAACAAAGTTGCGCCAAATATGATTCCTTATTTTGATGTAATGCTCTCCCACAAATATGAAGAGAAGCGAATCAAAGAGTGGCCAGCCTCCGTAGAGATTAAATTGGATGGCGTTCGGTGCCTTGCGATGGTTCAGTTCACCGTTTCGGGGGCAACCGTCAAATTCCTTTCCAGAACAGGGAAGCCTATTAATGACTTCCCTGCAATCAGGACATCACTTTATAAGTGGTGCAAGAAACTAAAAGATAGAGCCGCCTTCTTTTCTACTTTAGCCAGTTCGGGCTTTGTAATAGATGGTGAAATCATCTCCAAAGACAATCAATTCAATACGATTGTTGGTGAAACCCACAAAAAAGAAAATTCAGAAATTGCCGCTGAGTTACACGCCTTTGAGATGTTCACTCTGGACGAGTTTCTTAATGGGTCAGGCTACATGAAGAATCTTTACCCTCAAAGAAGACATCGACTTGAAATGGCTTTTAAGTTTTACGATGCGCGAGTGGATACGCTTGGTAATATTGAGGAGTTCAAAGAGGTTGTAAAGCTATCCCGCCGTTACATTGTGAACTCTCATGATGAGATTGAACACTACTACCAGACATTCCGAAACAAAGGTTTTGAAGGTGCAATCGTCAAGCCTAATAACTTTCCATACGAGAAGAAGCGCTCTTTTGGGTGGCTAAAAATCAAAGATCGAAACACAGTCGATGTGGAGATCACCGGATTACAAGAGGGCACTGGTAAGTTTGAAGGACAGCTTGGTGCTCTGGTTGTTAACTTCGAAGGTGTGACTGTAAATGTCGGATCAGGATTAACGGACGAGTTACGCGAATCCATCTGGTTAGATAAAGACTCTCATATTGGTCGCTTAGTCGAGGTCGAGTATCACGAAGTTACCCCTGATAAGTCCCTTCGACATCCCCGCTTTATTCGTTTCCGCGATGATAAGCCCGTAGAAGACGGTGTGGGAGTTTAGTGATGTATTGGGTAACAGTAATTCTCGCAATATTGATGGATGTGCTGATTAACAGTGAATCACCGATGATGATCTTTGGTGTATTGATCAACACATTCATCTTCTCTTTTGGCCTAGCGGTATTTATCGATAACGACCAAAGCGAGTTTTTCAAGCAAGTGAAAGAGTGGCTCTTTGTTTACTGCTTTTTCAGTGGATTGATCAAAGTAACCTCAATTGCAGGGTTTTCATACATGGCTGTATTGGGAGGGTAGAAATGTTGTTAGAACGAAACCAGGTATTTTCTGTTGTCAGTCTTGACCCTTATGAGGCTCAAATAGTTGTCTTCAGCGATTACGAAGATATGCACACCACTATGAAAGGGTTATTTGGGGAAGAAACCGCACAATGGTTTGAGGCTGAGTATCACGAGGGCAGTAATGGCCAGATTTTCCAATTCAATGTTGAGGGGCGCCCTTATTATGCGGCTCTGATAGAGAATGACTCTATCAATACCATTGCGCATGAGGCGAGTCATTTTGCAGACATGGTTTTGGACGAGAAGGGCGTTCCTTTAACTATCGAGAACACAGAGGCCAAAGCGTATTTGGTTGGGCGTTGTGCCGAGCTTATGGCTGAAGCACTTTGGCCAGATCCAGAAGAAAAACCTGAAATACAGCTTGAAATGGATCTAAATTTTCATTAATTTAATAAGTCAGTCCTGACTTACTTTGATGGAGGGTTTTATGGCCTACATAATCACAAATCGAAAAACTAGCGAAGCTAAAGCCGATGAATTAGAGGACGTAAAGACGTTCAATCCAGAAGCAAACATGCCTGACGGTGAAGTTTACTTCTGTGAGACTGTCGATGCGACATCAGTAGATCTGGGTAAGTTGAACTCAAAAAGCGTGGCTTACGGAGGAATTATTCGTGAGTGTGGATCGGAGAAGTTCTTTGCTTCTATGAGAGCGGCAGACGTTCAGAACGTGCTGTTTTACATTCATGGATACAGCAACACTCCAATTGACGTGATCATCCGTAGCCAGAAGCTACAGAAAAAAATTGATACTGAATCCACAAAGCAAGGACACGGTAAAACACTTGTAGTCCCGGTCATCTGGCCAACGGACAATGACTTTGGCGCAGTTAAAGATTACTGGGACGATCAGAAGTCAGCAGATGCTTCCGGCGCTTCGTTTGGTCGCGCAATTCTGAAAATGTTTCAGTGGCAACAGAAGCAGGACGACCTGTGTGACATTCGAATGTCAGTGATCGCTCACTCAATGGGTAATCGCGTTCTGCGTGAGTCTCTTTGTTATGTTGAGAAGGAGCTTGGTGATATGCCATTGATGTTCCGCTCGATCACAATGGCTGCTGCTGATGTGGTTAACGAAACATTGCATCGTGGAAATCGTGGCTCAGTAATCTCTCGTGCGGCAAAGAAGGTTTTAGTTTTGTTCGCTAGTGATGATCTGGCTTTGCGTGGCTCAAAAGTCGTAAACCTTAAAAATCGCATCGCATCTCGTCGCCTTGGACATACAGGGGTAGAGAATCTGTCGAAAGCACCCGACAACATTCAGCAGATGGATTGCGACTCTTTCAATACCGCAGCGGACAAGCCGACGGGCCATACTTACTTCCTGAGTGGTCTTGTTATTGATCGCCTGGTGGGGCTAATTAATAAAAAATCTATTGTTTGACCTTCACAGCAAGCCCCGCTACGCGGGGCTTACAGATAGTGACTAATGATAAAGTATTGGTTTTGGCCGATGCTTCACGATCTGAACGCTTTCAGCGCCCAAAATTTGTTTTTGTGATCTAGCTCTCAAATTCAATCAAACGTCAAGAAAGTTACCTGACAGATTCCATTTTACCGTTGAGGATTTAAATAGAGATGCGCCTAAAATTTGTGACCACTTATTTTCACTAAAAACTCCCTGTTTAGATCAAAAATTAATCTATTTATTGTTAAGCGTGATCGATTTTTACCTAGTGTCGACTGCCTTGATGCCACTCTTTCTTTTGAAATCTTTCCTGAAAACTGTGTAATCTTCGAATTGTTAGCGACGACAATGTGACGAGATTAAGAGGATTTCGGTTATTTTCGGACATAAATTCGATGTAACAGAATGTAACTGCGATTTACTTACAAAACTTTACAAAAAAGATATGTGTGACTTATAAGTCACTTTTTTTGCCTATATAGACAATTAATTTTTGATACGGTTTGGATTTGAAAATAATTCTAATAAAAACAATATGTTGCGTGCTTTGTTGTAGTGTAACAAAGTGTATATTTTGTCTCGGTAGAACAAAGAAAATCTGAGACTAATGGGATTTGAATTTTTCGATGTTGCATAAATTTTTTAAAAAATATTAACTGTTTTCAGCTCGAAAATGAGCAGATGGTCATTTTTATGACGCTTATAGTTCTTGTCTTGGTAAAAACTGACCTTACAAGAAGATTAATAATAGCTATAACAACACAGGAGAGATTATGGCGAAAATTTCACTAAAAAAACCTCTTATGCTGAGTGTCGATGTTGGCTGGCCAGTAGAGAAGATTGATCAACTAAACAACGGTGTGAATGTCACGGAAGTCATTGCGGAAATTGTTTCGCGGATTGACGGTTCTGCATCGAAAGAGGTGGTCAACATTCTTTATGGGGCGATACATACATGCAGTCTAATAAAAGGACTCCCGCAAGGGACGTTCGTTATTAATAACTTCGAAGGCTCGAATATCAGTCTCGAAATTCCTAGTTCAGATCAATGTGGGTTTCTGGGGGACGTCGAAAAGACAATTCTCAGTAATGTTGAATTCCATAGTCAGGTGATCAATGAAATGAACCTATTTGGGTTTCTGGATATTCTGCAAGACATTAGTGAAGCAGGTTTTTCTGGTCAGCAGATAACGGATGGACTTAGAGGGCACGATTTTATTGAGTGCTTCATTAAACTAATGAATTCAAACGGAAGGGAGGTTGAAAAGTTCTTAGCATTAAGTGACAGCGAGTTTGCGCCACATGTTTATTCGATTCTAGAAAATCAGTTGGTAGCTGATCTACAGAAAGAATTTATCAAAGACAACAAACTCGCCGCAGCTTAGTTTTAAATCTTAGCCCTTCTAGCAAATTCCCCAATCTGTGTGGAAGGGCTATTTCAGATAATACTTGTTATCTGAAATAGCTTTCAACTGGTTTAATATCCAGTTTTATACTTTTCCAAATTTTCCACTTTTTTTAGATCCCAATTCTTTGACAATTTCGCTTTCATATATAAGTATGTAATGACTTACTATATTGATAGAGGATACAGCATGAAATTTTTAGCTCTAATGATCGCGCTGACTGCGGCGCAAGGTTCAATTGCAAATCAGGAATTCTACGATGAACACAATCGCTACCAGGGATACATGGACAAAAAAGGTTACGTCTATGACTCGAACAACCGCTATACCGGGCGCATCGTAACAAAAAGAGATGGCAGTCAGGAGTTCATTGATGCAGACAATCGAGTAAAAGGCAGAGACTCATGCCGTAACTGCGAGAAGGGAATGAACCCAATCAACGTTGAAAAAAGTTTCAAATAAAAGCAGGCGTTTTTAACAATAAGCCAACGTCTCGTTCTACGTTTGTAAAACAAATGAATAACACCTGTTTTACAAACGTGAGACGTATCATGACTAAGATCATATCTGTAGCCAATCAGAAAGGCGGGGTGGGGAAAACCACAACAGCCGTTAACTTATCAGTAGCTCTGACAAACAATGCTAGGCGAGTGCTTCTGCTTGATTTAGACCCACAAGCAAACGCAACGTCACTATTAATTAAAGATTGTGAATTAGCCGTAGAACAAACGATCGCCAGTCTGTTTATTAATAATAAGTTCTCATATAAGTTGATGACAGACATTATAAGATCGGCAGACGCTTGTGACGTAGATTTGATCCCATCAAGTATCCATCTGAGCAGAGTAATAGAACAATGCGTCACCCGAACTCACAGAGAGCGACTGTTATCACGCCACATAGAAAAAATAGCCATAGATTACGATTACGTGATTATCGATTGCCCGCCATCACTGAATCTGGCGGTGGTGAATGCAATACAAATGTCAGACACATTCCTAATACCAGTTGACGGCAAATTCTCGCTGGATGGCGTGGCAGATTTATTCGATGTCATTGAGGAGGTCAAAGAAACTCATGATTTCAAATACAACATTTTGAAGGTGATGATCGATCAAAGAACGAAAACGATCAATGAATTCATGAATGAGAAGTTGGAAGTTATAGAAGATCGGGTCTTGAAGACAGTTATTAGAAAGAGAGAAACGGTTAACCAGGCTAACGCAGTGGGTTCACCTGTCTACCTCTATAACCCGGCATCAGAGAGTTCAGAAGATTTTAATTCATTGGCTGTGGAGTTGATCGAAAAATGGGAAAACTAGAATCAGCAAGCACAAGATTAGATAAAGCGAGAAGGGATGGCGGCATTGTTAATAAAGCGCCTAAAAGAAGAAATAAGCAGGAGATGATCTGCGTTCGTGTGTCATCAAAAACAAAGGTCGAGTTCACAGACAAGGTGGCAGAATTTCAGAACATTGCCGAGGAAGATATTGATAGCTCTGGCATCCTAAGAGTTTTGATTCGCCTGTTTCTGAGTGATCCAATGACTCAAAAGAAAGTGAGGAAAGTATTGTCATGATTGAGTTGCTATAAAGCACCTTGAAGATAACCCTTCAATGTTGCACAAAAGAGATGTCTTAATGGTCATTGTCGCTTTTAAGAACGCCTTTCCTTGCGAACAATCTAGTTAACTTCTCTTAAGCGATAGCCCGTTTCGTCTTCAATAAGATCAGCGAATTCTTTGGCGTTCTCAGAGTTGTTAACTGAAGCCAGGGAATTCCAATCTTTAACAACTTCCGGCCAAGGACAGCCAAAAGCTTCATAGAATACTTCCTCAATATCAATCAAAGGCTCTGGTCTACCGTCTGCATTGGACTTCCAGAACATTAAGTTTGAAGTAAGCAGTCTGACCTTGTTTCTTCCTCTAATCACTATACGAATGCCTTCCGATTGATCCATAAGGTGATTAATCACTTTCTTGTCCGACCAACGGAGGGTGCTTAAGCGTTTAGGCGTGATACCACCCTCAAGACACACGATAGCGGCGTCCATGTAATCAGAAGGTAGAGACTCAATGATTTCAACAAAGTCGTCTAACGTTTCCATAAGGGGCAGAAACGGAAATAGAAGATGCTTAGAAGGTTGGACGTTGCTTTCGCCATTAGCAATAACAGCTCTTGCAGCCCGTTGAATAGCTTCCATGAATTTGAAACTTACTTCTCGACCAAGTTCTTTTTTAAGTGCATACCTAAAAATATGAACGTCAGAAGAGGAAACCTTATTTATCTGTTTAGACATGAATCTAGACATGAAAGGTGTATTTGATAATGCCTTATATATCTTGGTGCTATTTATGCTACCAAGATCCGCTACTGTGTAAGCCATCACTCAAGTTCCAAAAAAAGTTTGGGCGACTATACGCGAAAATTTTTTACATATCTAATGTGATATGCAATTAGATATTACTCTACCTTTTTTTAAGTGCAGAGTTAAAGGGTATAATTGTTACTGAGGATCGCAAATCTGATTTTAGGCGTTTTTTGTTAGTCGATTGCTAACGACACTAATTACGACACTAAAAATGGGCGTAAGGGAAGGGGTGAAGACAAGGAATGGTCTGCAACCCGCATGTTAGCTGGCCTCCCCACGAGGACTCGAACCCCGATCACTCGCTTAGGAGGCGAACGCTCATTTCTAAAGTCCGCATATTAACTGGGCTTGATGAAATGTCAAAATTATAAATGAGCCGCTAACGACACTAACGACACTAACAACGACACTAACTTTTTTGCGACCTATTAGGAGAATCTTAAAGAGGTCGTGTCATGCTTACTTTCAAAGAAATATCGGTTTTACCATCTAAGCCTAAAAGCTATTACAAGATGGACTCCGACAAAACCAGAGGACTAGGAAGCTTAGGGGTCAGAGTCCTATCGTCCGGTCGAAAACAATTTGTTTATATCTACAGGCAAGATGGAAAGAGGATTGTTCTAACCATTGGGGACTTTCCCGTTTTATCTCTGTCTGACGCCAGAGAAAAGGCGAAAGAAATAAGATACATGCTATCAGAAGGAAAAGACCCTAAAGCCGAATTTCAAAAAGCAGCAGAACTCGAAGCAAAACGAGAGGCTGAGATGTCAAACAGAGGCACGATAAAACAGCTTATCGATAGTTATGTTGATTGGATGGAGAGAACCGGTAAAAGAACTTTTAAGATCACCAAGGAAAGGTTAGAAAGTGAGATTTATCCTCACATACCGGAAGACACTAAAGCCTCAGAAGTAAAAACCAGTGAAATCGTTAAGATCTTAGCTGGAATGATAAACAGAGGTGCTCCTGTAGAATCGAATAGAATAAGAACAAGGCTACATGCAGCCTTTAACTATGGATTGAAGCACGACAACGATCCGGCAAACATGTATTCAGAAATGAACTTTGATTTGAAATACAACCCGGTTACACCCATTCCAAAGCAAACAAGCGCAGAAGGTGTAGGTAATAACTTTTTGAGCTTGAATGAAATACATTTTGTATTCGGTAATTTTCTCAAAACAAAGAATGTTGGTCGTAAGTCCTACTTGCTGCTTAAGTTGTGCTTTTATAGCGGAGGGCAAAGACCTAACGAGCTTTGCCTTATTAGAAGAGAATACATAAGGTTTGATGAGAAGATACTCTTCATGCCTGGGGTTATAACCAAGAATAAGGCGGATCACACAGTTCCTCTAACAGATACCGCGATAGCTATAATCGAAGAGATGATGAGCCTTGAAGAAAGCGAATATCTTTTCCCAAAGACACTTTATCCAGAAGAGACTTATAACCCTCAAAGTCTCGCTCATGCCGTTAATCGATTCAGAAAAGAACACCCAGACTTCAATCAGTTTGTGCCTAGAGACATCAGGAGAACCTGCAAGACTCTAATGGGCAAGCTCCGTATTCCAAAAGAAATTCGGGATAAAATTCAAAATCACGCGATGAAGAGTGATGTTAGCGCCAAACACTATGACCGTTATGATTATCTAGATGAGAAGAGATGGGCGTTAGAGCTTTGGGAAAGTCATCTAAATGGCACTGAAATAAATAACGTAGTTCCAATAGCCACAAAAAAAGCCCTCTACTGAGGGCTTTTTAGTAAGTCCTAAATTACTATCTCAAAGCTTTAAAAGCGTTATTCAGGGTTTCGCCTGCGCCATCAACTTCGAAATCAAGGCCGGACTTGATCTTGTTTTCTTTTTTGAATTCTCTGTATTTCAAAACCAAAAGAATTTCATCGTCTGTTAGATATTCACCTTTAACTTCCCAGAAAACGTCAAAAAGATCTGGTTCGTATTCTTCTAGGTAAAAGAAAAGTAGGTCTCGCAGGTCTACTTCTAACAGTTTTGCGGTCTTTGCTAATGAAGCTACAGGGAGACGACATTTTCCCTGTCTTACCATTGCAATTACATTAGGACTCTTGAAGCCTAGTTCTGAATTTAACTCGATGTTTTTTACACCAAGTTGTTCCTGCCTCTGAATAATGAAATTAGTAAAATCCTCGAATTTACTCTTTAGGGGATTCTTTCTTCTTCCCGATACTTTAGCCACTTGATCAGCCCTTATTTCTTGATACATAGTCATTCGTTCCACCCTCGGATTCCTGGCATTTATTTAATTACTAATTATTTATAGTTTTATTATTAGTAAGTAAGTTTCTATTTATATTAGTAAGCCAGATGGAACAAGTCCTGGGAACGCCAATAATTAAATGTAAATTAAGTATCGAAGTCAAACGGTGTCATAAAAAATTAGTAAAAAATTACTTACTTTTGGATCAGCGGTAACAAAATTGGGATGGAAATAGACAAATGTAAGAATTTGATTTTATTAGCCATCCGTAATATTACGGACTATTGACAATAAGTTCTAACTTACTAAAATCAAGCCCGCAATACCCGCTAAAGTATAAACAAGTCATTAAGGATGGATGTATTATGACCGTGATGAACCCTCTGACGATAGATCAGTTCGCAGATAAGTATGTGGCGCTAGGGAAGGCCGCCGGAATAGAGAAAGAATGTAAGTATAGAGGTTTGGAAGTTATTGTTTTCAACAAGATCAACGCCACGAAGACACTCCTCATTGGTGGGATGTCAGGTTATCTTGAGCTATCTTTACGAGTCATCTAGGCAAGTAAAATAGAAAAAAGAGGGGAGTAGATCTTGTATCACTCCCTATTTTTTTGCTTATAATAAATAAGTAAGTAATGACTTACAGATTTTAGGAGAAAATTAAATCATGTCTAGAAGAAGAGTTGAACTACTCAGAGCCAAAGTCGTCTCTGTGACACGGATTCTTTCTGAGTCCGATATTAAAGTGACCCAACGTGGCTCTAACGCCTATTGCTCGTATGATGAAGATGGTAAGCCATCCGTCATCAATATCCCCTATATCAAAGATGATGCGCCTGACGATTTCCTTAAAGCAATTGAAGGCTTCGTGGATCATGAGTGTGCTCACGCCTTGTTTACTGAGCCTGACGCCTACAAGAAGATCATTGTTCCATACATTAAGAAAAGAAAGCTTCCAGAAAATTTTGCTAACTTCCTGAATACAACGAGTAATGCCGTTGAAGATGTTTTCATTGAGAAGAAGCAGGCAGAAAAATACAAAGGTTCCGGGAGCAACTTGTCTTCTACCCGCGAATATTACATTGAGAACTTCTTTAAGAAGTCGATCAAAGAAGCCAAATCTACCGAAGAGTTGTTTAACTACTCATATATTCCAATGATTCGTCTATTGGGTGGACACTCAGAATTCAAATGTTTGTTAGAGCATTTTGAAGCTGAAGGTCTGTCGGATTATTGGGATCGACTAAAGCCCTTTGAAGATCGAATTCAGGATTTAAAAGACAGTTTTGATGGCGCTAACTTGTCGATTGAAATCTTTGAGGCGATCTTCCCTCCAAAAGACGAAGACGAAGAATCTAAACCAGAACCCGATATGCCTGACGATAAGGGCGGCGACAAGGGAGATTCACCAGATGAGTCAGATGAGTCAGATGAGTCAGATGAGTCAGATGATGCCACTGACGGCAAGGGTGAGTCAGGGGATTCAAGCGAAGAAGGCAGTTCTGAAGGAAGCGATGGTTCTAGTGATCGAGACGAAGATGGCGATGACAGTGAGGAGCCAGCAGATCCCGAAGAAGACGAAGATCCCGAAGAAGACGACTCTGAGTCTGATGGTGAAGATGAATCAAAAGAAGACGACTCTGACGAAGCCGATGTCGACAAGGACGGTTCTGGCAGTGAAGAGCCAGGTGAAGAAGAGAAAGATGACTCAGGAATGTCAGGTGAGGATGACTCTGCAAGCAAACCTGATTTTGAGGGAGGAGAAACGAAAGAACTTAGTCTTGGCGACTTCGAAGAGCGCGATTTTGACGGGGACGTTTCTACCGCTTTATCTATGTCTCGGCCGGATAGTTACTCCGGGGATTTCTCTGTTTGGAGTCGTGATTTCGACTTGGTTGACTACGCACCAAACCTACCAAGTGACCAATCGTATCTCGCTGAAAAGCTAGTAGATAAAAGCAATAAAATTACTGGGCCACTGCAAAAGACGCTTGAGCGAATTATTGCCGCTAAGAGCAGAGCCAGAAAGATGGGTGGAAAGCGAAAGGGGCGAATTAACACTGCTTCATTGCATCGTCTGAAATCTGGTGACGATCGAGTGTTCTATCAGAGGGAGTTGAAGTCCGCCAAGGATGTCGATGTATCCTTGGTAGTTGATTGTTCAGGCTCTATGAGTGGGAACAGGATTAAGGTTGCTATGGAGTCTGCCTATGCACTTTCTAGTGTCTTGAGCAGATTAAAGATCAACAATGAAGTTATTGGGTTCACGGCTGAGGGGCGCGAAACTGATTCAGAAGAACTACATAAAGCAATTCGAGAATCGATAAGAGCGGGTGATGATCCAGATGATTACTCTTCTTATGGCCCGATCTATTTGCCAATTTTTAAAGCGTTTTCCGAGAGTTTGAACCCAGTGACCACAGGAAGGATGGCATTTACAGGTTATGAAGGACGTGGTTCTGTTTGCTTGTATCAAAACATCGATAGCGAATCTTTACGCTTATGTGCCAAGCGTTTGATGACCCAAAAGTCAGCAAAAAAATTGATGATCGTATTGTCCGACGGTTCTCCGGCTTATGGTTGGGGAACAAAACGAGGTAAACACGATGAAATGATAAAGGTTGTTAAAGACTACCTGATGGCTGATTTGGGTATCGATGTTATTGGAGTAGGCATTGAAACCAGAAGTGTCGTGAGTTACTACCCAAAGAACTGTGTGCTTGATGACGTTACTGAGCTACCTCAAAGTTTGATGGGTATTTTGTCAGAGGCTTTACTAGGCGACAAAAAGTAAGTAAAAGATTACTTACATTATTTGAATATTCATGTAATATGAATTGCATAACAAGTTAAGAAACAATTTAGGAGATAACTTAATGGCTAACTCAACAGCCCAAATTACTTGTCAAATCTGTGGTGCAAAGACTCACGCAATCAAACCGCACTTAAAGAAAGAGCACCCTGAATATACGCTTGAGCGCTACAGCGAAGAGTTCCCAGAAGCACCGTTGCTTTCTGAATACGCTGTTTTACAGATTGAAAATCGCAAACGTGAGAAGGTTTCGGCATCAGATTCCGTTAAAGAAGTTGAAAAGACTGAAGATGAGGGAACTTATCTTCACCAAGTTTTAGCTTCTGAAAAGATCCTTAAAGATCAATTCAAATCAAAAACAGGCGATCCAATTCCAGTAAAGCTGCCTGAATCTGATGAAGCCTGGAATCACCTGATTCCATGTAAGAAATCATTCGAAAACTACATTCCACAGCCTGAAGAAACCAAGACCGCAGTGATGGGACTTGAACTGAATATCCCAACAATGATTTGGGGACATGCAGGAACAGGTAAGTCTACTTTGTGGGAGTTCATTGCTTCCTCTTTCAATTGGCCAACAGTTCGTGTGCAACACACAGGAAACATGGAAGAGGCGCACGTTACCGGACAATACACAGTTCAGGGCGAAGAAATGGTTTGGGTTCCAGGCTTACTTCAACAGGCTATGAAATACGGATGGCTTTACCTGGCAGACGAATATGACTTCGCCATTCCAGAAGTCCTTTCTTGCTATCAAGCAGTTCTAGAAGGAAAGCCTCTTGTTGTTAAAGAAGCCCCTGAAGAGTGGAGAATTGTTGAGCCACATCCAAACTTCCGTTTCTGCGCGACAGGAAATACGAACGGTTCTGGTGACGAAACGGGACTGTATGGCGGAACAGTCGTAGGTAACTCTGCTAACTACGAACGATTTGGCATCGTGATCTATCTCGGATACATGGATCAGAAGGTTGAAATCGACATGGTGCATAAGAACGGCGGCGTGAAGATGTCTGAAGCCAAATTGATTGTTGAGTTTGCTACCAAGTGTCGTGAAGCCTTCTTAAACAAAGAAACATCGAACACGCTTGGGCCACGAGTGCTTTTGAACATTGCGAAAGTTGGATTTGCGAAAGGCAGCTTCAAGAAAGGCGCTGAGTTGGCCTTCATAAATCGACTTTCTGACATGGACAAAGAAAAGGTTCTTGGCTTCGCACAGCGCATCTTTGGGGATTAAGCATGTTAGCCCCTAGATGCTTTGGATTATTCACTTGCTACAACCCTAAATCAGATACATGCAAAGGGTGTGAGCATGAGCGTAACTGCCTTGATGCGTCCTCAGATTATCTTAATGAAGCGAGTTCTGTGGCGAACACTGAAACCTTTGTGAGACTTCAAAACATTCGAAGAATGGAGCTGGATAAGCCCAAGCTCGAAGTGAAGTCAGCAGAGGTATCGCAACCTGCGAAGACAGTTAAGTTCGATTATGCAAGCCAAGCGAATATTCCTATGAACATACCGGAAAGGGACAGGAAAGTTTTGACCGCACTTTTCAAAGATGGATTGGATTTAAGAGCTTCAAAAGAGGCAAATCCTTTTCCTTCTCATCTTTACCCTTTCATGCGTGAGGGGTGGAGCTGGATTAAAAGGAACAGCAGGTCGAGCAAGTTATCACTGAGACAGCATTATCAAGAGGTGTTGTCAGTAAGCGAGTTATCAGCCAAGCGATATGTCTCAACTTTTGTGAACATCGCCAAGAGTTACGAGCTGATAAAGGTCGAAGGGCAAATCATTTGGAGTAAATTATGATCCCTGTAATTAAATCAAACTTCTCAATGGGCGAAAGCATTATTTCCCCAAAAGAAGCAATCAATAGCTTGATTGAACTTGGATACAAAGAAGCGATTTTGGCAGACACTAACTCGGTAAATGGATTAGTTAACGCCACGAAAGCTCTTCCAAAAGACAAGGATTTCAAGCTTCATATTGGCGTAACCATACATTGCGTATCAGATGCCGAATACAAAGAGCCATCCAGAAATTCGGATGAGAAGGCAATTGATAATGATCATGCCTGGATTCGACTGATAGCCAAGAATAATGAAGGCATGAAGGACTTGTTTTGGCTTTTAACGCAAGCACACCAAGAACATCAGTTTCACTTCACTGGACGCGCATCTTACGACCAGGTTTGTGAAGTCTTCTCAAAGGGTAACCTGAAGTTGATGACCGGTGGATTTGACGGTTTGTTTTATGCGAACAAACATGATGAGCTTCTGGATAAGTTAATTGAGTCCGGCAATACGTCTGACATCCTCGTAGAGCTTCATGCCGTTGAAGGATTACTCAATCATACAATGAACTCTAAAGCAGTCTCAGCGATGTTTGAGAAAGGAATTACCGGAATCGTTACTCGTCCTATTCATTACTTGGAAGGGCAGGATCTTCCTAAAGACATCATGCGTGGTGTTATCACTAAGGGCAACGTGATGAGTCGCTTCTTTCAGGTGTCGCATTTCCGAGATCTTCATCCGGTATCGCCTGAAGAACTTGAGGCTATCGCCAGCAAGTGCACGATTAGCGATGGGGCTTCGATATTCGTGTATGACACTTCACTGGGCGCATTCTCAGATTGTGACTATCACTGGGAAAAGCAGGAAATGTGCTTGCCAACATTCAGTGAAAACGAATTCGCAACGTTAGCAAAACTGGCTGTTGAAGGGTTTAAAAAACGATTGGGTTCTGAGGTCTATGGATTCAAGCCAAAAGATCTTACTCCCTATAAAGATCGCTTGGCTTATGAGCTTCAGGTCATTCGACAGATGGGTTTTAGCTCTTATTTTTTATTGGTTAGTTACGTTGTCAATTGGTGCAAAGAGAACGATGTAAAAGTCGGTCCCGGTCGAGGATCTGCGGCTGGATCATTACTTTCTTATGTGTTGGGTATTACTGATGTCGATCCTCTACGGTTCAATCTAATTTTCGAGCGATTCTTAAATCCAGATCGACTTGATTACCCCGATATTGATTTGGATTTTCAGTCCTCCAAGCGACAGATGGTGATCGATCACTTAGTTGAGCATTTTGGCCGTGAGAATGTAGCGGGCATATCAAACTATTCAACCATTGCAGCGTCAGGAGCATTGAGAGACGTAGGGCGAGTATTTGGATTGTTACCTCATGAACTGAGCTGTGCGAAGTTGATTCCGGCTGACACACGACTTGAGGAGGCCGTAAAAGAAGTGCCGGAGCTTTCTCGATTCGCTAAAGATAACGAAGATGTGTTTGAACAGGCAGTAGCGCTTCAAGGTCAGAATCGAGCGTTAGGACAACACGCAGCAGGTATCGTTGTTGCGGGCGAACCCATCGTAAACAGAGCGGTTGTTGAAACTCGAAAAGACACAACGGTTAACTGGGACAAGCGATCGGTAGAAGAGTGGGGCTTAATTAAGCTCGATATTCTTGGTCTAGCAACGCTTGATACCTTGGACATTGCTCAAGATCTTATTGAAGAAACTACTTCTGAGGTGATCGACTATGAAGCCATTCCATTAGACAACAAAGAAACGTTGAAGCTAATGGGGAGAGGTGACACTGTTGGAATCTTCCAGTTTGAGAAGGGTGGAGCACGAAAGCTATTGCGAGATCTTAGTTGTGGTTCTGCTATCTCATTTGATGATGCGGTTGCGGTGACAGCACTGAATAGACCTGGCCCATTAGATGCTGGATTGGCAGATAAATACATCGAAATTCGCCAGGGAATCGAGATGCCAACGTATCCGCACCCAAGGACGAATGACGCCCTTAAATCTACGGATGGTGTTCTTATCTATCAAGAACAGTTGATGCAGATTGCCCGTGACATGTGTGGCTTTACGATGGCAGAAGCCGACGTTCTTCGTAAAGCGGTAGGCAAGAAGGATGCTGACTTGATGGCCTCCATGAAGAAGCAATTCATGGATGGCGCAACAACAGGCTATGTGCAAATTGAACTTGAGGATGGTCAAGTTAAAGAAGTTCATGCTCTAACCAAAGTGTCAGTTGAAGAAGTGGAGGATCAGGTTACAATCCTTCAGGCTTACGAAAACGGATACACAATTGAGGGGGGTTTATAATGTCCAATACACAAGAGCGCGGTTCTGAATACTTTTCTCAGAAGAAGCAGGAATCTTTAAAGCTGCAAGCTGAGAAGGGCATCAAGCCAAGACCTTATAAGTTGGATGAGCCTCTTAGAGATCTGATGCAAGATTTCCTTAACTTCCAGGCAAATAATTCTGAGGGTCGCTGTAGTTACTCTTCAGCCTTGCAATTTACACTGCAAGAGATGGCTAGAACCGTTGTAGAAAACAAGCAGCCTAGCCCTGAATTGGTGGAAGCTTTGACTAAATATCTTGAAAGGGATGATCACCAGCAGTTGTAAAACCGCTGTGATTGAGCGATATTAATTTAAATTTAAAAGTAAGTAAGTAATGACTTATGAAGATTAAAAATTTAAAACGCCTTGAAGACGGAATGGCCAGCGAAGCAGCAGAATCTTTCTGGAATGATATTGAAGGTTTTGCTGCCTACTCATTCAACTCTTCTCACGCTTATAGCTACACGGTAATTAGTTATTTAGCTGCGTATGTGAAAGCTAATTATCCAGTTCAGTTCTACGCTGCCGCGCTCTCTGTTGCGGATACCGATGAGAAGATCCTTCCGCTTGTGAAAGACGCGAAGCTAAACGGAGTCAAAGTATTTCCACCGGACATTAATGACTCGGACTTTACCAAATTCAAGATCAAAGAACATGACGGTGAATTGGTTCTACTTACGCCTTTAGAAAAGATTCAGGGGCTCTCTGAGAAAGGGCTACAGAGCATCAAAGACGCTAAGAGCTTATGTGGCGGACGATTCAAAAGCGTTGAAGAGTTGATTGATAACGTGAATCGCCGTTGTGTGAACAAGCGAGTCATTGAACGTCTGGATTCCATAGGCGCGTTCTACTCCATTCAGAAGGGAGTGCCAGAGCCTTTGGATGAATCTCGATTAAAAGCTCAGATCGAAGCTCTGGGAGCGTTGATTGATGAGGTTGTGAAGGCAGAGCGAGCTTTGACATTGGACGCTGACACCAAAGATGAGCTTTTGACTGAATTGTTGAATGCCAGGGATTCAAAGATCGATGAGTTTGATACCGAGTTCTTTGTTAAACCTGCGATTGGGGCAAACGCGAAGTTCATGGTTGTTACGGACTCTGCCACTTGGTCGGAAGAAGAGGCCGGCCGCTTTATGGAGGGCATTACTGCTGATCCAGTTGAGCAAGCAATGGCTTGTAGTGGCTTAGACAAGAACGATGGCTACTGGACAGGGCTAATCAAGTATAAGCGCCCTAAAGAGCAGAAGACCCTGACCAACGATCAAATCAATGATCAAGCGCCCACGTTAGACAAAGAGATTGAGCTTTTAAATCCAGCAGTGATTGTCTGTTTGGGTGGAGCTGCAATTCGTCATGTGTGGCCTGACGCCAAAGGCTCTTGGGATCAGCTATGTGGCCAAGTCATTTATGACGAGAAGAAAGACCGTTCAATAGTTTTTGGAATGAACCCTTCCATGATCGCATTTCGACCTGACGAACAAAGTCGTCTAGACGATGTGTTTGCGACCGTGATGGATATGGTTCGTGGATTAAAAGGTAAATAGGGGTGAATGATGACTGATCAAAATAAAGATGCTGTGTCTGATGTGTTAAACGGATTACTTGTGGCCGCTAAAGAAAGACAAACTTCGGCTTACGAGGAATTGGCTGAATCTGAAATACTACAAAATTCCGGTAAGTGCGTCGAAAACTGCGACCCTGAAATGTTTAATTTTGGATTAAGCCCATTAATTGATGTCTTTAAGGGCTTAATAAGTTCTAAAGCGAAAAATGAAAAGGCAGAGGATTTATTTCTTCATTGCAACTTCTATGAGCGACATTTTAAAGCTCAGATTAAAAAGCACGAAGGGTGGCCTTGTAGTGCTGATAAATCAAGAACCATTACGAAGGCTTTGGCGAACTTCTTTGTTAAAGGCGAAGAGATCAAGTTTAACTACGATCAGGAATACACCTATCACCTTCCAACAAAGATTTTTACCACACATGCAGAAATTCTTGAGTTCTTCGATGCTCTAAGAAACCTCCGTTATGGCGGTTCTGAGAAATATCTTGAAGCACTTTTGAAGTTACAGGAATCAGCGGCAGTAGGAGTGGATCATGAAAAAATCGATGACCAAGGAAGAGATTAAAGATCTCGATCAAAAGATGGAAGCTGCGGGCATGATTCCGTATTCCAAAATGATTGAAATCAACAAGTGCACATCGGCATTGTTAAAACATGCAGGTGTTAACAGCTTGGAAACCTTCGAACAGTGGTTGCAAATGCGCTATGAAGAGTCAGCCGGAATGTTCGCAAGACTTACCGTTGATAAGAAAGAAGATGATGACCTATACGAGTGGGTTCTTGCTCACAATGCGGTTTTTAAAGAGGTGTTAATTCACTTCAAAGCGGCTATGGAGTCATAACCATGAAAACTCTGGTGAAAGTCTACATAGACTTTAAAGATGTCGATAATCCCGATTGGTTTGATGCTATGTGCAAAAACCTTTATGAGATTTATTCTTTGAAGTGGAAACTTGCTAACTCTTGGGCAGGTTGGTTCTGGCGTAAGAAGGAATATAAAAACACCATTGTTGAATTACAGATAAAGAACAAGGAGCTAATTAGAAGCGCATACTCAGTAAAGGAATTTCCCTCTGAGAAATACACATTCCACTTCGATATTTGGAGAATGAAAAACAATAAATACCTTGCAATGCTTCATATTTATAAAGAGGGCCAATCATGAAGAAACTATCAACAGGTCAAGACTCAACGCTTGGTAATTGGTTAATGCTAACGGAGTTGGCTTTTGGCAAAAACTCTCCTCAAGCTGATTTCTTGAAGGACAAAATTGACGAATCGCCTAACGGAAAAGATGAAGAAGTATTGGCTGATGAAGGTCAACTAATTCAAGTTTTAATAGATATGGGCCAAAAAGACAATGCGCTCCATTAAAAAGTTATTCTCAAATAAACGAGAGGATAGGGAGCGAGAGCTAACCCGAAACCTTGTTGCCAGATATTCACGGGGTAATTTAAGTCTTCGAAGAGGTCTCTATACCACAAGAGAAGACATCGAAAAAAGGAGAGAAGAAATTGCCAAATACAAATTTCCCAAATGATGGTTGGGAAGGGTTTTAATTTAACTAAACAGGAGAAAACCATGTCAGACGACTTAGATATTGATGAATTACTTGAAGACCTGGATGAGCTAGAGATGGCTGAAATAGGCACGAAAGCTTCGGAAGAGGTTGTTGAGAAGCCCAAAGCCAAACCATCGGGTCGCATCGATCCAGATCAGCTTCACAAAGACGTTGCCTTTAATGAGCTGGAACTCGACAACGCCATGATTGAGCAAGCCTCATTGCACTTAAAATATGGTGTGTTGCTTTCAAAGATTCAGCGAAGAATGGATGCCGCCAAAAAGCGTATGGAAGTTCTTTATGCCATGCTTGATCGTGAGGTTAGGGCAGCAGCAACAGAAGAAAAACGTAAGGTCACTGAGAAGATGATCGAAGGTGAAATTCTTCTGAATGAAGATTACCAGAATGCGCTGGATAGCTATCACGATGTTAAAGCCGAACATGCTTTAGCTAAGTCTGCCTTTGAGTCTTTCAATCATCGCCGTGACATGCTAACGCAGGTTGCAAAGCGCTTAAATGTTGAACGTGAAGGTGAGCTTTCAGTAAGCGAAAGCGGCTCTACACGAAGCTTGGCGAGAGCCGTGAACGATCGTAGGGAGAAGATTTCAGCTTAAGCTGTTGACTTCGGAAATAAACTAATTAAACTTTAAAAAGTAAGTCATAGCTTACTTACATTTGGTAGGCTTTGAGTATCTCGAAAGAGCAGTTAAAACAGAAAATTAAGGTGAATGAAATGTCAGCATTAGACAGACTTAAAAAGTTCAAGCAAACCCAAGAAAGTAAAAAAGCAACCTTCAAGAAGACAGCAAAAATTCCTGATGGTCGTTCAGTTCTTCGAATCCTTCCTGGCGGTGAAAAAGATCGTGGTCTTTTCTTCCAGCCTTTCGCAAATCACTTCATCAAAGACAACAAAGGGCAGTTAAAAGCGGTTTACGTTTGCTCCGAAGAGACTTTTGATAAGCCATGTGAAATCTGCGAAATGATCAATGACGGTAAGCGTGAAATTCGCTCTCGTCTTGGTAAGGACGCCGCAGAGCATGATCCTACTTTCAAAATGCTTGATGAAGCTCGCGCCAAAGGTCGTGTATTGGTTAACGCAATCAATGTCACAGCAGGCGAAACAGAGCCGCAAATTTACGAATTCCCTAAGTCTCTTTTTGAAAAAGACTTGATGGATGTTCTTGAAGAAATGGCACTGGAAGGTGATGACTTCGAAGAGAACATGGGCATCGATGTTGTAGTTAAGCGTTCTGGCTCTGGCCGTGACACTCGTTACACCTTGTCACTTGCCAAGAAGCAATCTGAAACCTCTCCTGCAATGCTTGAGAAGATGGAAGATCTATACGGTTACGCGCAACAAGAAAGTGAAGCCAAGAAAGCGAAAGCTATCACTGCTTTGGCCTCTTCCACTCATGGCAAGCTTCCTGCGCCAGCAGAGAAAGCAACTGAGTCTATTGCGTCTGACCTGGCTTCAGCGTCGGTAGATGATGCAATTGATGTTGAATACGAAGTGAAGGCTGCGGCTGGATCAGACGTATCTCCATCGCCAACTACTACGTCAGCATCCTCTGATGAAGACGACCTGAATGACCTGCTTGCAGAGCTTGGTTAACAAATAAGGGAGCGTTCGCTCCCTTTCTTTTCTTATCTATAAATTTTGAGGTTTATATGGATTACCTAGTAATTGACGGTAATGCGATTGGCTACACCTCTCAATACGCGAATCCTCTGCATGTTGGCGAAACAGAAGTCCAGGCGGTCTTTCATTCGGTAAAGACATTGCGTGAATTGCTTGAGCGATATGAAGGGTATAAGCCTATTGTTCTTTGGGATGGTCGAGCGCAATGGCGTTTTGATATGTGGCCGGAATACAAATCAAAACGAAGCACTAACCCAGTAAGTATTGCTCAGAAAGAGAAATACAAGAAGGTTGCTCCGCTGATTGAGAAAACATTCGAAGCGTTGGGTGTTACTCAAATGCGTTCGGCTTCAAACGAAGCTGATGACATTGCTGGCTGGTTAGCTCCACAGCTTGCCAGAGATGGGAAAGTTGTTCTGATCACCAAAGACGAAGACTGGATTCAGTTAGTTCAGAAACGTGTGAGCTGGTTTGACCCTTACAACAACAAACGTGCTTCTGTTGGCAATTTCAAAGATCAAACGGGCTACGACAACGCTGATCTTTTCCTTCAGGCGAAAGTCCTGATTGGTGATGGATCAGATTGTATTCCAGGTGTTGAAGGAATTGGTGAGAAGTGTGCACCTGCTTTCCTCGAGAAGTATGGCTCTGTGCCTGATTTCTTAAGTCGATTCGAATCAAAAGAGTTTGATGGAGAGACAGAAATCCCAAAAGGCTCAGATCTTTCTCGATACCGAAAGAAGATCGCTAAATTTGCCACAGAAGATGAAGGTCGTGAGGTTTATGAGCGCAACATGACCTTGATGGATCTGCGTGACAAAGAGCGCCCTTCTGATCTTGTTATTAATAAATCCGAATACAACGAAGCCAAGTTAAAGACGCTGTTTGAGCGCTTGGCTTTCGTTTCACTGCTTAAAAAGCTTGATGAATTTGTCGAGCCATTTCTTTCTCGTGAGGTAGAACTATGAAAAAACCAGATTTAGCAGCATTGGCTGGCGCAGTTGTTAGTGCAGTAGGCGACAACGATGAAATTCAAGGTGTTCAAACTTGGTTGGATACTGGATACAAACCACTTAACAAAGCGCTTTCAGGCGACTATGACGGTGGAATTCCAGTAGGTCGAATTATCGAAATCTATGGTGGAGAGTCCTGCGGAAAGACCGCTTTGGCTACATCTGCAATGAAGTCTGCTCAAGAGATGGGTGGCGTTGCCATGTTCAACGACCATGAACGTAGCTTTGACGTTTCACTTGCTACAGGGATGGGGCTTGATGATACTCCGGGGCCTTGGATCTTTAAGACGCCAGATACCTTCGAAGCTTCTGTAACCAACACAATCAAAGTGGCTAAAGCCATTCGTGAAGGTGAGTTGATCGATCCAGCCGCGCCTATTTGTGTTGTGTTCGACTCTCTGGCTTCAATGATTCCTCAGTCTAAGTTTGCCAAGGAAGTAACAGAGCAGGGGATGAATGACTCTTTGGCGTTATCGAAGGCTTGTTCTTCTATCTTCCCAACACTCGCTTTGATGGCTGAGAAGTATCAGATGGCGATTTTGATTCTTAACCAGGTGCGTGAAAAGCCCGGTGTTATGTATGGTGATCCAACCACAACTCCCGGAGGTAGAGCGCCAAAATTCTACGCCTCTATTCGTGTCAGTCTTTCTCGTTCAATGATTGTCGATAAGTCAGGCGGTGAGAAAACCACTTTGGGGCAAGAAGTTAAAGCCAACGTAATCAAGAACAAGTGTTCTGCACCGTTCAAATCAGCTCAGTGGCGCTTCATGTTCCGTGAAGATGGTTCGGGCTATTTCGATTATATCCATTCAACGCTTGAGCACCTGGTAAAGATTGGTGTGATTCCTTCCGCTGGTGCTCGTATCGAATGGGACGGCTCAAAGCTCTATAAGAAGCAAGTAGCAGCCAAGTTGATGTCTGATCCTGAAGGTCTAGCAAAGCTTGAGGCGATGCTTCCTAAAGGCGAAGAAGATCTGGAAACAGATGATGAATCAATTGAATTGGCCAAGCTAGCTGAAGCCTAAAATCACCTGCAAATAGTCAGCGGTTAACGCTAATTTCCAGATAGACTCTTCTTAAAAACAAAGGGGAGTCTATCAATGGTCGATGCCAATCTTCGTTATGTCGTTCTTGAAGAAGACAGTCTTTACAGACTTAGGAGAAAGTCAGGTAGCTTGTGTGATCACTGCGGTATTCGCAGCTCATGTAATGCTCATTCTAACAGTGTCAAAACTTGCTCAACTTACATGCCAGTAATCAAGTTCTTCGATATGAAAGGGACGGATAAAGCCTTTAACACAATGCGTTTGAGATCAGCTTGGTTTAAGCGCGTTATTAAGGGGCAAACAGTCGCTTTGGTCGACAAGAATAATCAAGTTGCCGGAACAGCTTTGGTAACTGGAAAGCATGTAGACACCAAAGAGAATGTCTTACATTCGTATTACAAAGAGAATCACATGAAGCCTGAATCTCCCGATGAAATGGAGAAGATTTTGAGGCGTTGCAATGGAAATTTATTCGTTAATTTGGCTGAAGAGATAACTGTTATCGAATTGGAGCCTAATTATGATCAAGATCGAAAGAGAACTGGATGAACACCTAATTGAGCATGTTCGAAAGAACAGACGACTTTATGGAGGGATCTTTGAGTTGCCCTCTAAGAAGCGTGTTTATTTAGCCTATCGAGACAAGAAAGAAATTTTCAGAAACGGAGCGCCCAGCATTAGTGATGCCATCAGAAAGGGTATTGCTTGCTGGGCGCTTGACGTTGATACGCTCGGAGAGATGAAAGCAAAAGGCATTGCTTATGTTGGTGTGAGAGTTCGTGAGAGTGGGGACATTTATATCACTCACCTTAAGAACTTCTATGACGAGGGCAAAGTCCAGGTGATGAACTTTAAGAAGCGAGGAGGTGAGTTGCAGCGTTATCTGCCTCTTACTTATTTCATTAAGAAAGAAGGGGAATTCAGTTTATGAGCATTCAAAAGAATCAATATGTTATTTATGGCGTAAAGCTGCCTTACAATCACTTTTCAGAAGAGGAGCATGAGGCTCTTGATAAGTATATTGATTCAGCATTTAAAATTGACGACATTAATCCAGGCGGAGTCCACGTTTTGGCTGACGGAATGAACGGAAAATATGTCATTCTTGGTCGCTGTCTCAAAAAGTCTTCAGATCATCAATCAATTGATATGTTCGAGTGTGATGACCCATCTTTAAGCGCTGAAAAAGAGATTGCCGATGTTCTACTGAAGCATCTATTCGATATTAACCCTGAGCAGAACAAGCTGATGTTCGTTACTCACTATCGATAGGTGATTCATGAATCAGAAAAGACCGGTCTATGAAATCTTAAGAGACATCAAACATCAAATGCCTATTCATGCCAGCACATTCTCAAAGTGCTCTAACGACTGTGGCAACAGAGCAAGAGCTGGTAGTCCCTGCAAACTTTGTCTGAAGAAGGAGCTTATTGAAGTCGTGGGTGAGGATGCGGCCAATGAGTTTTATGAGAAGTATGAAGCTGCAAGAAACGCTGAATACAGTCTTTATGAGATTGAAAGTAAGGTGGATGTTGATGGGTAAATTTTACATTTTAGGGTCAGACGAAAGATTCAAAGAACTTCTGGAATCGAATCTTGAGGGCACTGATCATGAGGTGAAGCTTGTTGATGAATATCCCAAGGATCTCATAAACGGTCTTGCCCACGAATTTATAGTTGTTGATGAGTTTGAAGACAAGAAGGTTATCTCAAGGCCCCCACTTGGCTATGGGCCACAACGTAAATCAACAAAAGGAAAGGTGAGACGGTGGTAGAGGCAATGCCTTTACCACTTAACAAACTGATTGTTTATCGTTAGTCTCTCTCTGCCAAAACAATAATGGATTGAATGAGATATGGATAATCTGGATTTAGAAAGAGAGCTAAACAGACAGTGCGCTAGAGCGGTTGGGTATGAGCCAAGTCCTGACCTGTATGTTAATGGCAGTGCTGCCGTTATCATTGATGAGGAAGAGTTTAGGCGTAAGACATTAAATAGCCTAGATGCTTCGGATCACATTTATGACGCCTGCAATTCTAATCATGATGCCTTTGCCCTGCTAGATGTTATTAGATATAACGCAGAAATTAATATTCTATTTAATCTCTTCAAAATGAATGTTCACTTTGAGAACGAAGATGGAAAGATCATTTTTGAGCAAGAACATACCTTCGAAGAAGATAATTTTAATCTTTCGGTGGTAAAGGCTTTTTTGAGACTACATGAACTAAAAGATGGTGATATTTTTTAGTTTAGGTCTGGGGCGACCAAAGCCGCCCCGCCAAAGATTACAATAATACAATCGAAATAATCGCAACTGCTCGGATTATCGCGGCTATATCAAGCGTAACCTCACAATTCGAAGTCTTTAAGGTGAACATAACGTTCTCCGAAACAAACCCCGAGCCGACCCAGGAAAATTAACACCTGAGAGTTTAACGTCACAGGCCGGTGACGCCATAAAGAGGATTGCTGCCCTCAACATGGATTGGTTATTGACGGTTCCAGCGCCAACATCGAGATGTGGAACCACGTTCAGGGTGTTCTCATCGTTGTTAGCTGAAGTGCAGCCTTCATCGGAGTGAGAATTCTTTGCGTGCATCTCTACCCACAGAAGACGGGTGCTCAAATGGTTGTATGAGTCGTTTTTTGTAGGATACAACCAGCCTAACGCAATTAAAGAAATATTCAAAATCTTTATTTGTGACTTTCTTTTTTCTCTACTTTTTGGCTTAATAAAATAAGTAATGGCTTACTTATGTTTTAGTATCGCCAGTGTCGTATCGTTATCTTATGGATACACGAAAGTAGGAGATTAAAATCAAATGATTTACGGGATCATATCTGACACGCACAACCATGATTGGAGTGCGTTCTCAAAACAATTACCAAATGGCGTTAATAGTCGCCTTCGAATTATCTTGGACGAGACTTGGCGGGCTGCCAAAGCTGTCAAGGATGCAGGTGGTAAAGCGTTAATTCACACCGGAGATCTATTCCACGTTCGCGGAAAGGTTTCGCCTAGCGTATTAAATCCAACGCTTGAGACATACAAACGTATTACAACAGAGCTTGGGCTAAAGGTTTATATCATTGCGGGCAATCACGATCTTCAGGGTAAAGAGTCTGATGATTTAGGCAACGCAGCCTCCTCTCTAGGTGAAGTTGGATGCAAGGTTATTAACGACATCACCCTTATCGATGATTTCTTGTTTGTGCCTTGGATCTCCTCTGTTGAAAAGCTTAAGGATGAATTACAGGTTCACGCAAAGGTTGAACTTGAAGACCCTCAAGAGGTGGAGCTTTTCATTCATGCGCCAGTGGATGAAGTGTTGCCGCATATTCCCTCTCATGGGTTAACGGCTGAGTTTTTATCTGAGCTTGGCTTCAAAGGTGTTTTTAGCGGCCACTATCACAATCACCGGGATCTAGGTGACGGTGTTTATTCAGTAGGCGCTTTAACTCATCAAACATGGGGTGACATTGGCTCTAAAGCTGGATTTCTTATTGTTGATGATGATGGTGTCACTCATCACCCGTCCAATGCCCCAGAGTTTCTTGATCTTACTGAGTGTGAACCAGAAGACTTCCCTGATCTCTGCGCCAACAACTACGTTCGAATGAAGGTGAAAGACGCTTCTATTTCTGAGATAGAAGAGCTACGCGAAACTTTGTTCGAGCTGGGCGCTGAAGGAGTTCAGATCGTGCCAATTAAAACATCCAGCGTGGTCGAACGTGATCCAGATGCAGCAGAAGCACCGGAGCTTGGCTCTCTGGAAAAGGGTGTTGAAGATTGGGTCGATGCTTCTGAATTCAAACACAAAACAGCAGCTAAAAAGGCTGCATTGGAGATTCTTGCGGAGGTTGAATCAGTATGAAGTTTATAAGCGCACATATTAAAAATTTCATGGCTGTTGGCCAAGTGACTATGAAACTGGATTCTCGCGGCTTAGTTTGCATCAAAGGTGAAAACTTGGATGACTCAAGCCAAAACAGTAATGGCTCTGGCAAGTCATCAATTGCTGATGCGATTCATTGGTGCTTGTTCGGTAAGACTGCTCGTGGTGTTACCGGTGATAACGTGATTAATGCAATTGCTAAAAAAAATTGTCACGTTGAAATTGTCTTAAAGGATGCTGATGGTGGCTCGTATTTCATCGGTCGATATAGAAAGGACAAAGATCATAAAAACTCTCTTCATTTGTTTTACAAGCCAAAAGATCTGGATGAGGGGGCGATGGCTGAAGACTTAACAGGTGGCACAGATAAGATCACGCAGGAAACTCTTAATAAAATTCTTGGGTGCTCTGAAACGGTATTTAAAAATGCTGTTTACTCTGGCCAAGAGTCGATGCCTGATTTTCCGAACATGACGGACAAAGAGTTAAAGACCTTGATCGAAGAGGCCGCTGGCATTGATCGTTTACAAGATGCCCACAAGATTGCCCTGTCAAAGGTTACTGCTGCTAAGGGTGATCACACCAAGTCCCAATTAGAGGTTGACTCAAAGAAAGCCAATCTTGAAACGTTGGCAGGACTCATTAAAGATTTGAAATTAGAGGCTGAAGCCTGGTCAATTAAACAAAAAGAAATGATTGAAGCCGCCAAGGAATTGGATGGAAAGATTGCTGTTGCCCATGCAGAACGAGGTGACGTTTCAAAAGAGATGGCAGAACTTGAAGGGCAAGTCGAAGAATTATCTAAGCAGATTGAGGCTGTCGATGATGAAGCCAGAGAGCTAGAGGATCTGAACTCCAAATTGGTTCGATTAAATGCTCTGAGCGAGACAGAACAGCTATCTTACGAAAAGAACAAACGTGATGCCGGTGTTATCAAAGATGAAATCAAAAGTCTTAAGAGTGCGATAGGAACACCTTGCAAAGAGTGTGGCAAGCCTATGGACGAAAGTGAAGTGGCTGAAGTTATCGAAAAGCGCACCGAACTGCTTAGATCCTCTGTTGAGGAATTGAAACTTGAAAAGGAACGACTAGACGGACGCAAGAAGCAGCTTGAGGAACTCGGTGAGATCGTTTCGGACTTTAAGAAAGGAATGACAGATGTTTCTGAAGCCAACGCTGAGATTCGCTCTAAGGAAGCGAAAATTAAAGAGTTGGCTGACTACGAACGAGCAACCGACAAGCTTGCGGAAAAACTGGATCTGTCGAAGGCCAGCATTGAAAAGCTAACCAAAGAAGAGAATCCTCATAAGAAATCTCTAAAGACTGGCGCTGACAGGTTACGAGCAGCAAAAGGGCAGTTAGAAGAGGCTGAAACTAAGATCCTGAAAACTGAAGAGGCGTTGGAAATTGCGGAAGAGACCGCAAGAATCTTCAGTCCAGCGGGCATTCGAGCGCACATTCTTGATACCGTGACGCCATTCCTTAACGAGCAGACCTCTCAATACCTGTCACTTCTTTCTGATGGAAATATTTCTGCCACCTGGTCAACGCTAAGTAAGACCGCAAAGGGTGATCTACGTGAGAAATTCTCTATTGAGGTTGAAAGTCTTACGGGTGCGAAATCATTTGGCGGGTTATCAGGCGGGGAGAAGCGCAAGGTTCGTTTGTCTTGTTACCTGGCTATGCAGGATTTGGTTGCAACACGAGCGTCTAAGCCGATTGATTTATTGGTTATGGATGAAATCGATGACGCACTTGATACGACAGGCTTAGAGCGTTTGATGGGCGTTCTTAATGAGAAAGCTAAAGAGCGTGGAACGGTATTGTTGATCTCACACAATGATATGAACGATTGGATTACTCAGTCGGTCACGATCCGCAAATCAGAAGGCTTCTCTACGATGGTAGATGAGTTGGGAGCGCTGTCATGAGTGCGAGCTTCGATGATGTCATTGCCGCGTATGAGTTTTTGAGCAAAGAGCTTTCTAAAAATATATTTGACGATTTGACCCTATGTAGAGTTACAGAGGGGATGTTCGATTGCTTTTTGGAAGATCGCGGCTTACTACTTAAGAAATCTGGGGCAACCTTTAATGCAGTTTGCACTATCGATGGGTTTATTGAAGTTGGCTCCGAGCATTTCGTTTTGTTTAAGCCTATAACCTCGGATGATAGTGCTGATACTTTTTTGGTTAAACTTCGAGACTCAGAACGCGCAAACTTTGTTTACTCAGGTGCTTCTGCATTCAAAGAGGTTATAACCGCCATGTTTCCCTGGATTAATGACGATGATTTTGGGATTAATACGAGCATTCCTGATCTTTGGCTTTACTTTTCTGAATTACTTAAAGAGTCAGGCAAAAAAGAAGAACTCGAAGAAAAAAAACAAATTAAATCTAAATCAAGCGGCAGACCAGGCTTTGGTTTGTTTGCATAAATCAGTAAGAGGTGACTTATGCACTGGAACGATCCTACATTCCTGCCGCCAGTAGGAATTTGGTTTTTGATTTTGTTAAACGGGAGTGAGACGAAGGTAAAACGAGAGTCTTACATTAGCGAAAGAAACAATGATCTTATCTACCGAAAAGAGGACGGGAGTGAGATCTCAGGTAAATATAAGTGGAGTTATATATGATCATCAAAATTCTGGGTTTAGACCCTTCGTTAAGCAACTTTGGTATCGTCTCGGCAGACTTCAATCTGTCAACGAATGAAGTTGTCAAAGTAAACAAGATTCGACTGGTGGAGACTTCTGCCACGAAAGAAAAGAACGTTCGGAAGAATTCGGATGATCTTAACAGAGCAGCTCAATTGGTTAGCGCACTCCAACAAGAGAGCGAGGATCATCATATTGCCATTGCAGAAGTGCCAGTTGGCTCTAAATCTGCGCGAGCTATGGCTTCTTATGGTGTGTGCATAGGGGTGTTAGCAGGCTGTCCAATACCAATGATCCAAGTGAAACCTGACGAAGTTAAGATTGCTGCTTGTGGCAACAAAACAGCGTCAAAGGCGGATATGATTGGTTGGGCTTCACTTAAGCATCCAGAAGCAAACTGGCTAACAGTTAAACGTAAAGGTGAGCTGACACTAACCAACAAAAATGAACACCCAGCAGATGCTTTAGCCGCGATTTACGCTGGAATTCAGACTGATCAATTCCAGCAAGCAACCTCTCTAATGCAGGCGATGTCCGCTTAATCTACCCTAGAAAATAAGTAAATACTTACTTATAATGTTTGGCATTATCACAGGAGAAAGTGAAATGCCAGACATTACCCTTATCGATCCCGATGTGTTTGTCTCCGACTCCGTTGAAACCCTGAATAACAACTTCAACAAGATCAAGAGTGAACTAACCAAAATCAATGATTCGGGAGTAGAAACCGTGGAACACAAGAACTTTGTTGTATCCAACCAAAAGCCTACGCCAGACACCCCAGGTAATGAAGGTGATCTTTGGTTTTATGTTGGAAACAATCAGATTGCGAAAACCATCGTCGGCTTTGATAAGCGCATTGAGTCGTTAAGCCCGGTCAGTTTTCACCTATTAAACCAAGACATAAGCACCACTGATTTAAGTGATGAAGCAGACGGGTCGAAACTATCCAAGCAAGGACTTGGAGGTAATGTCTCGGCAATGGAATTTACTTCATTTTTGAACTTGGATGGAAAGCTAATTCCAACTAACTCACGCCTTGAAGCTCAAAGCTCTTCAGCTATGCAAATTAGCGGAGATCTTACTATCGGATTGTTCTATAAGACTCCGACCTCTTTCACTCAGGAATGCTCTCTAGTGAGCTGTGGGGCAGCAGGTGAGACAGAAGATCTTAACTTCTTGTATGACCTTCGAATCGACACATCTGGCCAACTTAAATTCATACATGAGTTTGGCGCAGGAGTGAATGAAGAGCTGGTTGGTGGATCGGGCGCAACACTGGCTAACGCCACAGAGTATTTCATTCTGATTGAACGAAACACCACTCAAAAGACTATTCGATTTTATGTGAATGGATTTCTAAAGGCGCTAGTTCCTTACAGCAATGAAGCGTCTGGCGGTGGTTTGGGTGTTTATCAAGTTGGTAGCGACCTGGACAAGCAGAATGTTTCACGAGTGTTCCTACTAAATAACACGGTAACTGACGTATTGGTTGCTGAACTTTATGGATTATCAACGCCTGATGAGGAGACCGAATAATGATAGGAACTGATACTTCAAGAGCTTTGGGTGAAACCCATCAACACAGTTTTCAACGGTATTTAATGCCATTTGATCTCACTACTGATATGGCTATTGATAATAATGGGGCGGGATTCAACAACATTACCGTTAATGGCTACGACTCATTTACTTTTAACGTTAGTGATAACTCCTCTAACCTTAATTATCGTCATTCAGCCAATGGTGTATTCAATCTAGGGTCAATACTAACGCAAGAAGATCATGTTGGCGTTGAAATTTCCTTTAAGTGTGACGCAGGAAATACTGGAATTGATTTTACTACGCCATCTTATAGTAGCTATTGGGAGCGCTGTATACGCGCCGCCATTTCATTCGGAGAAAACCCCTTTAAATCTGCTTCAGATGGAGGCGGTGTAAATTATTTTACGGATCAACTTAATGATGGAAAGGGAAAGGTAGTAGCTGTCGATTTTTTAAGATATTGGTGGAACGATAATTTTCTTGTTAGCGTTGGAGATGAACTGGGTGAGTTAAACGTTGGTAGTGACACATCGACTGGTGGAACTCGCGTTACCTCAATTAATCGCGCCACCTCGAAAGATCCAAGCTACCGAGATTTTGATTTCGACAATGACTTCGATGGGGCTAAGGAAATAAAAATAAGATTTTATTTTTCAAAAACACATCGGTTGTTTGTGGATGTTTTGGTGGGATCAAATTTGGTAGGTTGCTATTCAAGCCATTTTCGAGTGCTTCCTGAGATTTACCGAAATAAAGATATTTACATTCACATGCAGAATTTTGTTGGCTATATCTCCTCCAAAAGCAAGGATATTGACTTTACTGAATTTAAAGTAGGTCGATTAGTTTCTGGCGACCTTCCCACTAAATTACCATTAACATCACTCGATCAGTCGTCAAAACGAGTTAAGGCATACAGAGCTAGTGACCTCTATGAGTCTGGCGTTCCTATGAAAACGCTGGCCGACTATAAAAATATTTTCAAAACAATCCTCGTAGGTGATGGCTATAACGGAGTTGGGGGCTGCAATTGGGATTTAGTTTATGAAAATGACAATACGATTGCAGTTAGGGCAAAAAGTGGAGTCAGGGATTTCTATCAAATTAGATTCAAGCACTACGAAACGTCGGGACTTTGGGATAATAGCTGGATAAATGTGAGCGTCGTCGCTTATGAATCAATGAGTGGCATTGACACTGGAACTAACTTGTTGAGTCATGACCCTAATATTCATGATGGAGATCATTTCTATTTTCTTTTACCCCATGTAGGTGAAAACCGATTTGCCGGAACTAACTTGATGGAAAAGGGGTATTTAAGTCCTCACATGGAGTTATTCTTGCCGCTTCATGATTGGATGATAGTGGCCTCTGACAAGACCTTGTTCTCAGTAATCATTGGGCACTCTAGAAATAGTTCTAATAATGGTGTGAACGCTGGTTCATGTTGGGCTTTTGGAGAGTATGAAACTGCCATAAAAGACAATCCAAAGGCTAGTTTTATTCTTAGTTCTAGCGCAGATGGTGATTGGACTCACCAAGAGGTTTACGGCGGTTTGCGGTGGAACGGAATGATGGATGCTACGCAGGCACTCCCAAGACGAAGTATGTTTATCACAAGAGACTTTAACGGATTTAAGCCTACCTATCTCTGTCAAGGCGGATCTTACTACCGTCCTGCCACCCAAGAAAATAGCATGGGAATTAACTCTTCCTTAATAGGTGCTCCGAGGCTAACTCCGACTACTATTTCACATTATCATGCCTCTTACACAGGTGCCGACTTTGATGGGTGGTTAAGTCAACTCTTTGCAGTCCAGAATGCGTTTGGAACGAATACCGATGCAAAGCCTTTTGATCGAGACGAAATGTTCACAGAGGGGTCGCCAAGTCTTACGGAGTTCACCATAGACTCGAAAAGTTATATTTATTTTTGGAGCGGCTGTGTTTTAGGTAGCAATACAGCTGTGGCTCAAGGCATGAAATACACCTCAGCAGGAGCTATTTCTTTAGCTGATGAGGATTGGCCATGATACCAAAGATGAATGTTATGACAGGAGGGCATGGAGCCATACCCTTAACAACTTTATTAAGGCAGAAAAAAACAGCCTTTGGCTTGTATCTCACTATTGATTCTGAGCCAATTGCAAATAGATCTGTCGATTTTTTTGACAGAGATAGCCACGAGCTGATTTTTTCAATGGACACAAATCAGCAGGGGTTAGCATATTCAAGTTTTATTCCTCTGAATAGCATGGCAGATCTATATGTGACGGTAAAAGGGACGCCGAAAGAGGGTGTTCAACCCTTCATTATGGATTTTATCAAGGCTCAATTTCTTTCGGATATGGATGATCCAATTTTCTTCAATGTGGAACTAACTAAGGGCGTCAATGTAGATGCTCAATCAGATCATTATCTACAAGTTCAGCATCAAGGCAGAAAGGTTACTCCCGACATTGTTTATCGCATGAGAAATGGCGTGTGGCATGAAATCTCAAGAAAGGTTGATCTGAGAAAAGAATTGGATGACAAGTATCAGGAAGGCTACCAGGCGGCCGTTTCTGATTTGTCTTAAATAATTAGTAAGAACTTACTTATGGTGATTTAGATGCAAGGCATTCTTAATAATGTAACCACAAACGATACGTTTACGTGGACAAAACAGGTGAAAGGGGATTGGGCAACCGCCACTTTTGAAGATTACACCTCCGTAGACGGAGGTAAAGTTTCGAGCATATCAAGTTCCGGTTCAGACTCTCTTTTGGTGGACACGGGGACGGGTGGCGCTACATACAGAAGACCTTCTGTTGCTTCGCTGAATATTGGTGACTGCTTTACTGATCCATCACATCGGGGCTTGGAAATATCATTCAAGGCGGATATGTCTGCCATTAGTAAATCACCTATTAATGGTGACTATCCTAAGTTGATACCGGGCTTTCTGTTTAATACCGACAAGGCTTTCAAAGATGTGACTGACATTAAGTTGTTTACATCTGGCTACGACAGTGTAAGCGATATTCAAAAAGTGAGCTTTGATGATGCCAGTAACGAAAGTGCGATTTTATTTCCTTTTGAATTGGGACAAGCATCGTCTTCAAATCAATTTAAAATTTCAGTTTTAGGTAAGCTTGTTAGTGAGATGCCTACGACCTATTCAAACCCCGATCGCTTCTCTCAGAGTCCTACTGGCAGCTTTTCAAGTTTACCGGAGGTTATGGATGGGATTAAAGAGATCACTGTTCGACTCGAATTAACGCCGCTCAATGTTCTACTTATGGGGCTTTATGTTGATGGTGAGCTAGTTCGATTGATGCACTCATTTTATCCAATTGACGCCTCCATTTTGGCTAACTCTCAAGTGAGAGCTATTTTTTACAATGAGTTTTCAGATCAATCTCTGACTTATGGCATCACGGACATCAAAGTCTCTCAATTGGTTGCACCTGTTAATTACCCGAAAGCTATTGCTTCCGATCAAGTGGATCTATCTGCTTCTCGCGTAAAGATGCTTTCTCTTGGCGATCTCGTTAAGGCTGGTGTTTACATGAAAACCAAAGAAGATGCGATGCAGGTTTTTAAAACGTTCCTGACTGGCGCTGGCTACAATGGCCAGGGAGGTTGTAACTGGGATTTGGTTTTTGAGGATGCTACAAGACTGGTGTTCAGAGCAAAATCCGGGGTCAGAGATTATTTTAGGCTGACATTCTCGGAGGTTTCTTTTAACGGCTTCAATTTTGCTCAGTTTGTGGTCGAGTGCTTCTCAAGTATGACCAGTGTCAGCTCTGGCTCAGACTCTTTCAAATCCAATAATGATGGTGCATTCTTTTTGCCGTTAAATCATTACTCAACAACATTATCTGCTACTACTGCGACCCTCTATGTAGGGGCTTCAGCAGAAAGCAGAATGCAGAACACTTGGTCGATAGTTGCGTCTGACAAAACCTTGTATGGCTTTGTAAAAGCGTCGGCATTAATTGTTACGACTACAAATCCAAAACACTCATCTTGGGCATTTGGGTTTGGAGAGTATAAGAGCATCATTGATAACAACCAATACGCCTCTTTTATTGTAAACACAGTTTCTTCAGGGACTACACCAACCTATACAGAAGGGCCATGTCCTTGGCAGAGAAATGCCTCTAGAGAGGGATTAATTAAGTGCAGAGATTTCTCGGGTATCACATTTGACACTATTTCTTCTGTTCCAAGTGGTTACGATTATTCGGGAGTTGAAACGAGTTATGGTTATTCTTCGTCCTTACAGGGATCTCCCATATTCTTTCCTGCCACTATATCTGGTGATTTGAACAATAGATCCATTATTGGCATGTTGCCCGGTTATTTCTCTATGTTCAATCGATACCCAACCGTAAGCACTTCGGAAGTGGTAGTTGATGAGGCTAACTTCTGGAATCTACCTCCTTGCGGGGAGATATTTGCCGAAGGTGGTCGCAATTATATGTGGTGGTATGGCGCAGGAAGAACTAGCAACGCCAACTCAGAGAACGCGGCTTATGTAACTTCCTGCGGAATTTCTTTAGCTGATGAGGACTGGCCTTAATGTGGATTACATCAAGCTCTAGGGTTGAACCATTTCATTCGGGAGAGCAGAAGTCAAAAGTAGCTCTAAAGTTTTTGATCACTAAACTAGGCGAACCCTCTGCTGGTTATAGCGTAAATATTTACGAAAGAGCAGGGGGTAAACTTATTGGCTCTAAAAAAGCTGAGTCCGATGGTGTGGCTTTGTTCACAACAATATTCAGACATCACGGTGATATGTATGCAACTATTACCGATGAATCGAATGACAGAGCGCCGATGCACTCTTTGGACTTCTTATTTGATCACATGGAGGCGTTTTCCCAAGTTAAGACTGTAGAATTTGATTTTGACCCTGAAGCTACAGGCGGCGGATCAGATTTCTTAAAGGTCGAGCACAACGGAAAGATGGTAGCACCTGACATAGTTTATAAGATGATGGATGGGCAGTGGGTCGAGGTTTCAAATCGCAAAACTCTTGAAGACTATGGGGATGAGAGATACCAACAAGGATTTTTAGACGGGCAAAACGCTGTTTAACCTAGAAAATAAATAAGTTCTTACTTACAATGACCCCTTCAACATATTTGTTTTAGGGGTTTTTTATGTTCGTTACCAAACGAGATGGTAATACAGAAGAAGTTGATATTTCCAAGATTCACCGAATTACTAAATACGCATGTGAAGGGCTAAACGTAAGCCAGTCACAGCTTGAACTGCAAGCACAGATCCAACTATTTGATGGTATCACGACAAAGCAAATTCATGAGTCACTGGTTAAAACCGCTTCAGATTTGATTTCAGAGACAGCACCGGACTTTCAGTTCGTAGCGGCTCGTCTCAACATGTTCGCACTTCGAAAAGAAGCTTATGGTCAATTTGAGCCACCTAAGTTCTCCGATCACATTGCACACCTGGTCTCTGCCGGAATTTACGATAAAGAGATCCCTGAGAAGTTCTCTAAGGAAGAGATTGATTACCTGGAAGAAGTGATCAGCCACGATCGTGACTTTGATTATTCTTATGCCGCCACAGAGCAGTTCCGAGAAAAGTATCTTGTTCAGAATCGTGTGATCAAGCAGATCTATGAAACACCTCAATTTGCTTACATGCTTATTGCCATGTGTCTTCATATCGATGAGCGTAAAGACATTCGCCTTGGATTAATTGAAAAATTCTACGATGCGGTTTCACGCAAGAAGTTCTCACTTCCTACTCCTATCATGTCGGGTGTTCGAACGCCTACACGTCAGTTTAGTTCGTGCGTTTTGATTGAAGTAGGGGACTCTTTGGACTCCATCAATGCCGGGTCTTCATCGATTATTAAATACGTCAGTCAGCGAGCAGGTATTGGTCTTAATGTTGGCGCTATTCGCTCTATTGGTAGTTCAATACGAGGTGGAGAAGCTTTCCACACTGGTATGATCCCTTTTATGAAACACTTCCAAACGGCAGTTAAAAGCTGCTCTCAGGGCGGTGTTCGTGGTGGAGCTGCTACGGTCTTTTATCCTTTGTGGACGTATGAAGCAGAGAGTCTTTTGGTTCTTAAAAACAATCGCGGTGTAGAGGACAATCGAGTTCGACACTTAGACTACGGCGTTCAGTTGAATGGATTCTTATTTAACCGCCTAGTGACTGGTGGGGACATTTCCCTGTTTAGCCCTTCAGAAGTGCCTGGTCTATACGATGCCTTCTTTGAGGATCAGGAAGAGTTTGCCCGTCTATACAATCTTTATGAAGCTGATGGGGCTATTCGCAAGAAGACTGTTCCTGCAATTGAGTTGTTTTCATTGTTGGCCCAAGAAAGAGCTGGCACTGGTCGAATCTACATTCAGAATGTGGATCATTGTAATACTCACAGCCCATTCAATCCTGAGTTAGCGCCAATCCGACAGAGTAACCTTTGTCTTGAGATTGCACTTCCAACCAAACCATTAAACAGTCTAGAAGATGAAAACGGCGAAATTGCACTTTGCACTTTGTCGGCCTTCAATCTTGGCGAGTTAGACAACTTGGAAGAACTGGAAGAGCTTTCGTTAATTGTGGTTCGAGCGTTAGACAATCTATTGTCTTATCAGGATTATCCAATCAAAGCGGCCGAACGCTCTACGCTCTTTAGACGCTCTCTGGGAGTCGGTGTGACTAACTACGCTTACTACTTAGCGAAGCACTATAAACGCTATTCTGATGGATCTGGTAAGCGCTTAACTCATAAACTGTTTGAAGCTATCCAGTTCTATCTTTTGAAAGCATCATGTCAGTTGGCCAAAGAGAAGGGTGCTTGTGAAGGATTCAAAGAAACAACCTACTTCCAAGGTTTATTACCGATCGATACATACAAACCTTTCATCGATGACATTTGTGATGAAGGGCTTTATCAGGATTGGGAATCTTTGCGTCATGAAATTCTTGAGCATGGCCTTCGAAATTCTACTGTAACTGCGATCATGCCTTCTGAGACCTCCTCTCAGATTACTAACTCAACAAATGGCATTGAGCCTCCTCGTGGTTTCATTTCTATTAAGGCCAGCAAGGACGGTCAACTTAAGCAGGTTGTTCCCGAATTCGAAAGTATTGCCGATCAGTATGAGTTGCTTTGGGATATTCCAAACAATCAGGGATATCTTGAGTTAGTTGGCATCATGCAGAAGTTTGTAGACCAGGCTATTTCTGCAAACACAAATTACGATCCGGCTAAGTTCCCAGATGGCAAAGTCCCTGTTAAGCAGATACTCAATGACCTTCTAATGGCATACAAGCTTGGTCTTAAAACGCTTTACTACCACAACACTCGTGACGGGGCGAATGATACGGTAGAGAAGGAAGATGATGGATGCGCTGGCGGAGCTTGCAAGTTGTAAAGCCATTTCAGTTCGTTTACTATCAAAATAGTAAGTAAAAACTTACTTATCTTTTATGGGGGAGCGAAGGCTCCCTTTATATTGCAGGAGATTTAAAGTGAAGCAATACACAACATTTAATCAAAACAAATTTGACGCAACCAAAGAACCTATGTTCTTGGGTCAGAACGTCAATGTCGCTCGATACGATCAACAAAAATACCCAGAAATCGAAAAGTATATTGAGAAACAATTGTCCTTTTTCTGGCGTCCTGAAGAAGTTGGTCTTAGCTTAGACAGCAAGCAATTCCATAATGATTTGACCGAAGCCGAGCAGCATGTCTTCTTGTCTAATCTTAAATACCAAACGCTACTTGACAGTGTTCAAGGTCGCTCTCCAAATGTCGCCTTACTTCCATTGGTTTCTCTTCCTGAATTGGAAACGTGGATCGAAACCTGGTCATTCAGCGAGACTATTCATAGCCGTAGCTATACCCACATCATCCGTAACCTTCTTCCTAATCCATCGGAAGTGTTTGATGACATTGTTACCAATGAAGCCATCATCGAACGTGCAACAGATGTTTCCGGTTACTACGATCGCCTTATTGAATACTCTCAGAGCGCAAACGTTGATCGCCGCACTTTAATGAGTTTGATCGTTCTATGTGTTACTTCGGTTTATGCGCTTGAGGCGTTGCGCTTCTATGTAAGCTTTGCTTGTAGCTTTTCATTTGCTCAACGCAAGCTAATGGAAGGTAACGCTAAGATCATTAAATTGATTGCTCGTGATGAATGTCTTCATAAGGCATCTACGAAGTTTATCATCAACAAGTGGCGTTCTGGTGAAGAAGGGGCAGAGTGGAAAGAAGTTTATCAAACTATGAAGTCCAATATGCGTGAGATTTTCCGCGAAGCAGCCAATCAGGAAAAAGAATGGGCTAAGTATTTATTCAGTAAAGGCTCAATCATGGGACTGAATGTGGACATTCTTTCTCAATACGTGGAGTGGCTGACAGATTCATCTTTACAGCAGATTGGTATTGAGCCTGTCTTTGATGTGAATTTGAAGTTCAATCCATTGCCTTGGATGAACGGATGGGTGAACTCTGACAATGTTCAGGTAGCACCACAAGAGGCTGAAATTTCCTCGTATCTAATCAGCCAGGTTGACGCTAACGTGGTAACAGATGACTTCTCGGCATTTGAGGGAGCACTGTAATGAAGCAGTATCAAGATTTACTTAAGACCATCATCGCGGCAGCTAAGAAGAAAGACGACAGGACGGGAACGGGAACAATCTCTTTGTTTGGTCATCAGATGCGATTCAAAGATGTTCACCGGGCATTCCCTTTGGTTACATGCAAGAAAACCAACTTCAATGCAGTAGTGCATGAGCTGATTTGGTTTCTTCGTGGAGAGACCAACATTCAATATCTCAAAGACAATAACGTAAAAATTTGGGATGAGTGGGCTGACGAAGATGGCAACCTGGGGCCAGTCTACGGTAAGCAATGGCGTGACTTTAATGGCGTAGATCAGATTCAGTCTGTAATTAACGATCTAAAGTCTAACCCTGACTCAAGACGTATGATTGTTTCAGCGTGGAATCCCGAAGTTCTGCCGGACATTTCTTTCTCTCCTAATGAGAACGCGACAAATGGAAAACAAGCGCTTCCGCCATGTCACACGATGTTCCAGTTCTACACCTTGGAAATGAGCGATGACGAACGCATACAAGCCTTTTGTTTGGACAGATCAAGAAGTCCTGACCGCTACTCTACGGATGTCTATTACGATGTAATGGATTTCTGTAATGACGGGGATTTAGAAAGCGCTTGTGTGCTGCTAGATGAAATTAGCTTTCCAACCAGGCGTTTGAGTTGTCAGTTGTATCAAAGATCGGCTGATTGTTTTCTTGGCGTTCCATTTAACATTGCCAGTTATAGTCTTCTTACGATTGTAATTGCTGGCCTCACTAACATGATTCCAGGCGACTTTGTTCATACCTTTGGTGACTATCACATCTACAACAATCACATTGACCTGGCAAAAGAAGCGTCTGAGCGAAAGTCTCATGCACTTCCTTATGTGGTATTCAACGGTGAAGGAAAAGATCTGGATCAAATTGAGTTTTCCGATTTTGATCTTATCGGCTACAGACATGAACCATTCATGAAAGCTGCGGTATCAGTTTAGTTTGAACGACCTCTCTAAATTTGTTTAACTAAATAAGTAAACACTTACTTACAATGGTGAAGGAAATGAATTTTGTTTTATCAGAGATACGCAAGGTTAGAGGGGGAGTTAACAGACTCCTAATGGGATGCTGCTTTTTGAGTTTATGCAATTCACTGGCAGCAGTCATTCAAGGTTTTAACGGGGTAACAGACGCACATGCAATTTTCGGGATCTTGGTGTTTACCGGGTTTGCGGTGCTTTTAAACAATTTATTTAACAGGCTGCAATCTGTTGAGCTTGTGGCTCAAATTAACGGTAAAGGGAAAAGTAATAAACATGAACGTATCAATGATAATGGCAACGTCTCGCAACGGAGTAATCGGAAACAAAGGGAAGCTGCCTTGGAAGTGTAAATCAGATCTGGCTTGGTTTAAGTCTCAAACCGAAGGCGGGACTGTAATTATGGGATGGAATACGATGGACTCTTTAGGTCGTAAGCCACTTCCAAATCGAAGAAATATTGTTCTGGTTGATGAGCGTGAGTTTGAAGCTGTCGAGGGTTTTGAATTTTTTACGTTTGAGTCAATCACGGAGGGTTTTGCATCAGAGACTCCGGGCATGTTCTCCGAAGATGAGGCTATCTGGATTATTGGCGGAAAGCATATTTACGATCTGTTCTTGGATGCTGCTTATCGCGGTGTTTATCTGTTGGATAAGGTTGTGGTCAGCATCATCAATCTAGAGGCTGAAGGAGATGTTCATACTCCTAGCTTCATACCTCAGTTCTTTGATGTTACTCAAATGGCTCATGTGCTTGCTAAAGCATCCGAAGACGATCCTGAAGCTTGGGTGGACATCCTTAAGCCAAAGATAGAGGGCGCTCTAAGCGAAGATCACATGAAAGAAGCAGATGAGAAACGAGCTTTAGGCGAGCAAATCAATTTTCTTGCTACGACCATGAATGTTCCTCATCAAAAAGTCTTTGATAAGTGTTTGAAAATTGGCGTCGAAAAGATGTTGGATGACATTCAACCTAAGAATGATGTGGAAGAATCTTTGGGGCTTAGTGTTGGCGTTAAGATTCTTGATGATCGTATTGGAAGTGAAATTCCGTTGCCTGAATACAAAACGGCCGGCTCTGCGGGTATGGATTTGCGATCCACCGAAGCCTTTGTTCTGAAAGCGGGTGAATGCCGAATGGTTAAGACTGGATTAGCTATGCACATTAAAGATCCAGGCTATACAGCTACATTACTGCCTCGATCTGGATTAGGGGCAAAACATGGAATCGTTCTTGGCAATCTTGTTGGCTTAATTGACTCCGATTATCAGGGTGAATTGATGATCAGTCTATGGAATCGCAGTGATGAAGATTTCGAAGTGAATGTGGGCGATCGCGTTTCTCAAATCGTATTTGTGCCAGTGGTTCAGGCTGAACTGAAAATTGTTGATGGCTTCGATGTTGAGAGTGATCGTGGTGAAGGTGGATTTGGACACTCAGGAATTAACTAATGAAGATAGCACTTGTAGGGGCGCACAGAGTTGGAAAAACAACTTTAGCCCAGAAACTATCTGATCATCTTTCTGACTCTCTTGGGGATGGCTTTATGCCATTCCTTAAGACGAATACCTCAGAGATTATGATGGATGCAGGTTATGATCCTTCTAAGTCTTTTGGTATGAAAGATCGATTGGTAATTCAAAATAAGATTCTGGATCACGCCTCTTCTGCTTGGTCTAAGTCCTGCGCCTTTGTGACGGATAGATCGCCAGTGGATTACATGGCATATACGCTTGCCGAGGCTACTCCTTCTTGTGAAGACGAGCATTTGGCATTAAGCGACTATATGCAGCGGTGTTATGAGCTGTTGAATGAGAATTTCACTGCTTTGGTCATTGTGCCTCCCGGTATTCCTGTTGTCCCAGAGCCAGGGAAGGGCGCTTTAAACGAGTGCTATAGAACTCATCTTCATGCGCTGATAACTGGTTTGGCTCAGTCCAAGGAATACAATGGCTTTGTGTTCTCATTGTCCGATCAGGAAACCGATCTTGAATACCGTCTAGATCAGATGATGACCGTGATCTCTCGGATCGAGTCTGTAATGACCTCAGACGCAGGTAGCGTTTCCTTTCATTAAATAAGTAAGTTCTTATTTACTTTTCTTTCTCGCTTGCTTAACATGATTTTATAAATCAGCAAGCGAGATGCCTCATGAAACTTTTACGTTTTCTATTCGTAGCTGCTGTTTTCGCCCTGCCGTCATTTGTCGATGACGTAATTGAGGGGCGCTTTAAATGGGAGATACAAAATGTCAGTCACAGAGATCAGTCCGGTGGACTATCGAGCGGAGCTTCAGTCGAAGACCACTTCGCTAATTCAGAATACATACACCAAATTCGAGTCATTTCAGATGACCAAGAGAGAAGCGATAGAGACGCTGAAAGCAGTCTTTTGGTTGACCTCTGGACTCGTCAGTGAAGAGCTTACCGAAATCCTTACGGTGCTCATAAAAGAGCTTGAGGGTAGCAAGGGATTCACCACTTACATTCGAACTTTTGTAAACAAAGAGGGCGATCTTGCTCAGATCAATCTCGACACAGCCAACAGTCGAATGACGGTTTCAAGAGGGTATGACTTTAAGTCGGGCAGACACAAGCAAGTAGAGCCGTATTCCTTTAGTGACCCTATGGACCTCAAAAAGAAGTTCAACTCGACCATTAAAACTCTTTCATCACAAGGATACAAAGCATGTTAATCGCAGGCATTGACTTGGAAACAACAGGCTTAGATCAGTCTAAAGGGCATAGGATCATTGAGGTTTGTGGCTTTATTTACAACATCACAGACTTCTCCGTTATTCCTGAGCCTCGACTCATCTGGACTAAGCGAATAAACCCTCAACGATCAATCGATCCTAAAGCTCAAGCTGTTCACCATATTTCATTCGAAGAGCTTACTGATTGCCCGACAATCGAAGAGTTGATGCCTAGCATTCACGGGTTGATCGCTAAAACCGATGTCTTCATTGCTCATAACGCAGATTTCGATTGGACATTTCTAAAGGGTGAGATGCAACGATTGGGTTATTCCGTTCCCAACCCAGAGGTGTTTTGCACTATGGAGAACGGACGTTGGGCAACTCCTCATGGCAAATTGCCAAGTCTTAAAGAGCTTTGTCGTGCTTCAGGCTATGAGTATGACGAAGACAAGGCTCACGCCGCTGAATATGACGTTGATCGCATGATGAAGTGCTTCTTTAAAGGGGTTTCACATGGTGAGTTCAACATCGATCTTACGGAGGTGGCCACCCGTGAAGCTGCTTAACAACCTTTATGAAAAGGCACTCCCTTTTTCTCTTCTTTTGGATTGGATGCAGGTAATGATCGTCTTGTTGGCGCACTCATTAACCGGAGTCTTTGTCGCTCTAATCGTGATTGCGGCTCATATCGCAATCCTGGCTGCAAGCCCCGCAATTCGATGGCTAGAGGCGAACAGAAAATTTGATTCTGAACTGCCTAATATCGAATCGCCGGAGTCACGATTTTAATATTGTTTGTGTATCGCAAGTTAAGCGAATTAATTAATTAGGAGATTACAAATGACTGGCACAAACGAAGCAATCATGAACGATGACGAGCTAAACAGCTTATTGATGGATCTCGAATCTGAGATCGAGGTTGAAGCTGAGGAAGAAACGGTCGAAGCAAAAGATGACTTAGACCTTTCTGAAGAAATCGATGAGGCCGTAGAGCGTGAGCTTGAAGTGGCCGATGAAATTCATTCGTCTATCGAAGATTCAATCGAAGTTAAAAAGGCCGTAGAGGTCGAAGTCGAAGCCAAAGAGAAACCAAAAACAACTCGCTCTTCAAGCAAGATGACAGGCTTCACTGCTATCGATGACAAAGACATGTTCATCGGTATGTGTGGAATGGAAAACAAGGCTGAACTTGTTGATGTTTATGAGGCGCTGCCTGTTAAACAGAAAGACAAGGTTCTAAACATTTATAAGTGCATCCATGCCGAAAACCAACTGTCCGTTTATACGGCTAAGGGTATTCAATACCTGACTGAGCACAAGTCCATATCTACCAAGGACTTTAAAAACAGTCTAATGGATAGCTACTCACCTGGCACTGCAAGCTCTCAGGCTTCGCAAACCACAAACATTTTTCACAAATTAAACGTGACTACGAAAGGTGCGGGCAATGTCTTCGAGATCAACAAAGACTCCGCACTGCTTAAGGCACTTTCAGAAGTCGTTTAGTTAAACAGCCCCAGTGAAAAATCTGGGGTGTTTTCTTTCGCCATAAAACAGGAGATTTTAATCATGGCTAAATCAAGAACTCTAACCAAAGCTATTCGTGCACAGATTTTGGATAATGTGTTGACCAAATCATTGCAATCGGACTTGGACGCCCTTGTTAAAGAGCACTCCGAGTTGAGCACAAAAACTATGGCTCACTTCCATCGTGACTTTCATGAGGGCGTAAGTGATTTGATTAAGAGCAAAGGACTTGATCCTTCTGGTTTTTACCAGGCTGACTCATATTCTCTTCGCATTTCTGAGCCTAATCCTAAATATGGGTCTTCAAACGCCGAAGACCATGATATTAGTAACCAACAATATTTGGTTAGCGAAGTGTCCCTTGTCTGCGTTAATTACAAGAATGTTCTGACCATCAAAAAAGATCTGACTTCGGGAAATCGTGGAATGAGAGTTGTTTCATCCAAAAAAAATGAAGGTCAGAAATTTCTTCGTGCATACAACTCAAACAATCACCAATCCGACAAGAGACTCTTTGTGCCTCTAAATCTTCGTTACAACACTGATGTTCATCTGACGCCAGAAAAAGACTCTGAGATCATCAAAGAGTGGGAAAATCTTATTGAGAAGGGCAGAGCTTTCGAGAATGAATTAGTCAAGATGGGTGAATTGATCAGTGCAACACTTGGCTCTGTTAAAACCGTAAACAAACTCTTAGAAGTATGGCCTGAAGCGAAAGAGTTTTTACCTGAATTCACAGACCCAAACTCTTCAGCTTTGATTCCGGTCGAATCGATCAAATCTCTGAACAGCATGATCGACTCAAAACGCCCTTTGCCTGGTGCTGAAGATAAGGCTGAAGCAGCATGATGACTCAAGGCGAAAAAGAGTTCTGGAGTGACTATAAAGCCAATACTGAGGCCGCAGTTAAGGGTGGTATCCATAAGGGATTAACTTCTTTGTTGATCCCTGTTGTGATTGCTGCAATTGGCGGAATAACCTTTGCAAGCGCCTCTACCGACAAAAGCCTCAATGATACTGACAACAAATCTGTCGGTGTTCGCTCTAACATGGTCTTACGAATAGATCACGGAACAGGCTGTCAGTATTTGGAGACCGCTTCAGGTGGGATACACCCTCGAATCAGTGAAGACGGTTTAACTCACAAAGGCTGTAAAGCAACAGGAGCGCTCTGATGACTACGGCACACGTTTTTTATTCAATTGATGCAGAGACTAAAGAAATCTTTAAATGCTCTGGGAAGGAGTGGAGAGAGCTTCATAAATCATTGCCGGACGACTTTGTTTATTCCAGTCGCTTAGTTGAGTATGAGGCCGATCACATTCTGATTAATGTCATTTTCACCGGAATCAATCAACAATCAGATCCAGACAAAGATCCGGTTGTCTTTGTCGTTACTACCCAAAAGAACGATGGAGAGCCTGTGTATGAAGGTGAATGCACTAAAGAAGAGGCTGACAATATTCTGCTCTTCTCTAATGAGGAATTCATTAATTGGATAAAGTTATCAATTTAACCTTGATAATAAATAAGTAATGACTTACATTTTGAATATGGAAACTTACAGGTATTCATATCTAGCAATACTAGCCGATGGCACTCGTGTTATCGGCTCTTTAATGTCCGGCAGTTCTCGAATGAGTAGATCAAAGTTGTTTGGCTTGATCAAAGAAGAATCAGGAGGGACGGACTTGGCACAGATTGAATTTGCTACCTCACGCAACACTGAAACAGGTGAGTTTAAGCGAATTCATTAATCTGCCACAGCTTTAATCGCCTGTGTTCAGCGATCACAATGGATACATAAATTAGGAGATACAAATTGAATCACTGGCATGAAGTCTACCGCCACACTTCTATCTGTCTCTCCGTATCAATTACTTCAAATACGGTAAATGCAAATGTGTGAAACTCTAAACAAGATCAAATACGACCTTCAAACAGCATCCTCTAATCAGGCTCTTGCCCCTCAACTACAGCAAACGATGGCTGATGCTATCGAGCAAATATCCATTCTTGAAAATTTGACTATCGCTTATCAGGGGCTACTTCAAAAGAACGGGCTTCTTGGTGAGAGAGGTAAGAAAAAATCTAAACCTGAGCCTTTGCCAAAATTCGATCACTTCCATGTAAATTTTCAGATCCCTCTAGCATTTGGAGGTCAGGAAGGTTGTTCTCAGCCGATTTCATCTACTGATGAAGCTTTGCGAATCTTAAAGATTGTTTATCAGAATGGCTTGGAGTGCTGCTTAACGGGCGTCACTAATTCCGGCGAAGCGATTGTGATGAATTACGATCAGGCAATGGAGTTGGCAGCTTAAAATCAAGTTGGCACTTTTTTAAACTTAATAGTAAGTCATATTTTACTTACTATTAAGTTGTTCATTAATTAGGAGATTAAAAATGTCAGAAAATGCAGTTCTACCAGTTACGCAACACGAGCAAACCACCAATAACATCGGCTACTCCGCGAAAATCGGAAAGCAGGTGATGAAGGCTCAACTTGAGAAGCAAATTCAAGGCTTTAGTGAGCAATTGCAAGATCTTACCAAACAAAAGAATGACCACTTCGAATTCGATGCGTTTGTTAAATACCTAAAAAACAAACTGGCTTTAGAAATTGAAAATGACTCAGAAATTTTCAATCTAAGAACGGCATTAAATTTTTTCTTGCATGAGTCAGATGAGTTTTTGTCAAATCGTGACCTTGTTGATGATGCAGAATGCGGTTGTGCGGCACGAAGAATCAAGGATGGCCATAAGCCATCGGACAACTGCATACAGATCCGAGTCGATTTAAAGGTTGATACCCGTGATGAAGAGTCTTATGACAATCAAATCTCTTACTACTGCCAGATCGAGCTTGATGATTATTGGATTAAGCACATCGAAGAGTTACATGTCATCACCGATGCTATTGAAGAGATTGATGAATCAAAACGCGCCCTCACTGATAAGCTCCGCAACATCGATGAGATGGTTGAGCAGATGGAAGCCCAGATTCTAGTTGATCACCTGGCTAAGACTGACGAAGGCCAGAAGATCTTGGAGGTTACATCTAAGATGGTCAGCTCTGTTCTTGGTGAAACCCCTGCAATGCTTTCAATGGACAAAGACAGTGAGTAACGCACTCACTACCGTTTCTCAATTAGATCCTTCGGTAATCGTTGAGTATTACCGAAAATCTTTTGGCGTTGCCGAAGGATTTAATTTCGTAGTTAACGGCCGTCCAGCGTCAGCACTAGAGGCTTTTCCTGATCACACAATCGAACAGAGGAAGGCCGAAATAACACGCATTTGGAAAGAAGTTTTAGGGGAGGGTTAATGTCAGCTAATAAAGCAAACATTCGATATTTGTGGGGCGAATACAGAGTAAGAGTTATGTGTCCTGAATGCGGGGCGGGCGGTGGCCAAGATTTAGAAAGTTATCATCCTAAATGCCATATCTGCGAGAAGGACGTTTACATGCAGCCCGCAAACAACACTGAGATCGTTTGCACTTGGAATGAGGCTGTTGCCTTTATGAATGAGAAGCTTAAACCGATATACGAAAGGCAATCTTAATCTCTGTGATCGCCTTATTCGCTGTTTTAGTATTTTTATTAGTTAATTAATAAGTAAGAAATTACTTATCTTATGGTTTTGGAGAAGAAAGATGGCTAGCAAAGAAAAATTGATGGAAAAGTTCGACAAATGGATAACTGAAGGCCAAGAGCTAAAAGCGGCCATTGAAGCGCTGTCTGACGGCAAACCTGCACCAGCAGGTCGTTGGAAGCCTGAGATTGATGAGTATTATTGGTATATATCACTTAAATGTTTGGTTGATTCTACTACTTGGCAAAACACGGTAATGGACAAAGGTAAATACGCACTCGCCAACGTCTACCGCACCGAAGAGGAAGCACAAGCCGCACTCGACCAGCAACTGGCTACCGTGCGCGTTTTAGATCGAATCGCGGAACTAAACGCTGAACAAGGTTGGAAGTGTGATTGGAATGCCCACAATCAAGAGAAATACTTCCTATGTTTTGATCATGATGACAATACCTCCGGGACATTGGGTTCACTCTACCGTAAGTGTTTCCAATTCCTCCCAACCTCTCACTACGGCTCAAATCAAACCATTGAAACAGTAATCAAGGAAATGGAATCTGATTGCTTGTTAATGCTTGGCGTGGAGATTCGAGATGTTTGAAGCGGCCGTCTACGCAGTGGGTAAAGCAACAATTTCTATCGTATTGCTAACGCTTTTACTTTGGTGCATTGCATGGATGTTAAGCGTAGTAAGAAAGAAATTGATCTTAGAGTTATCGAGTCTTTATCGACACTACCAACTTCGTTATTTCATGCAAGAACTGATGAAGAAGGGCTACAGAAAAACCAGCGAGCAAGCCAAGAAAGAAGATTGGCGAGTTCTTCCTAAAGAGGGATTTGAAGATGAGTGAAGAGCAAAAGCTTTTACGCATGTATAAGGAAGTTCACGGTGAAGAGTCGGGACGTTGTTATACCGAGATTGCCTATGCAGATGAATATCCTCATGAAGCTATCGGAGTCAACTTAATGAAGGACGGCAACTTAGTTGCCTTCTACTCAAAAACTGACTTGCTGTTTGATTATGTCACCAAAGACTGGGAGAGCGAAGATGAATGAAAATAAAGTAGCAAAGATGATCAACTGGGATCATGTATCTAATGAGCTTGTTGTTTCAGTTAACCCTAATGCGGGAGAAGTCCTTATTAGCGAAGCTATGCCGATGGATCGTGATTGGCACGAGATTAAGCGTCCAATCAAACTGGAAGACGGCGCTTGGTATGCGATAACAGTCAAGTCGACAGGCTGTAAAGCCTGCCTTGCATACATTGAAGGCGATGACCTGTTTGGGTGTGGAAGTGTCTATCACAAGGCTGAAGATGTGATTGTGGTTAAGCGTATCCCAGAAAGCATTTGGGACGGTGACTAATTCATGAAAGCTAAATTCAAATCTTCAGAGGTGAAAATAACTCCCTGGTCTAGCAAAACTCAGGGGCAATGGAGCATCAAAGAGCCTGTTGGGATGAAAGTAATCCACATTCCTACCGGAACTGTTGTTACTTGCGAAGAGCATAGATCTCAGCATAGGAATAGAGAGGTGGCGCTTAAGACATTAGAAACCCTTCTAGTTAATCGCGGATATGACTTTGATGCGACTGAGAGCCTGAAGACCGTTTGGGTGTTTGAAACTTGTCCCTGTCAGTATGAAACGGGCTTCAGAATAGAGGCTATTTGCTCAACTAAGCAAAAGGCTGAAGCTATTGAAACTAAATTCAAAAAGTCGGGACAGGGCAAATACTATCACTCAATGAGAATTAGAGAGGTAGAAGTCGATAGCGGGGTGATGAACCGCTATGAGTAGGACAGCGAAGATTCTAAATGTAGTTTTTATTGCCGCCTTTATCTTGTTTTGTGCTCAATGCACTTCAAAGGTGAAAGATCATATAGAGCGTCAAAGGTTTTTGAATCAAGAAGAGACGGTATCGATTCAATATGTGAAGTGGCAGGTCACTTATGTTGATCCTCCTAAGCACTTTTGGGTAAACATCCAAAACGACAAAGGGGAAGTCTTAAAAGGTGTTGCCAGAAGGAAGCATTGCAATCGTTGGAGAGATGTTTTGGTTGGAAGTCATTACTTGTTTAAAACTAAGTATTACAAAAAGCCTAACTCTGATCTCCCGAACAAAGTCTATGTGAAGATTTTAGACGGCAGCGATCTTTGTCACTCAAAATATCCTGTAGAGGAGAGCCAAGATGTTTGAGATCCCGTTAATGATCATCGGGATTTTGATGACGGGCTACGAAGCTTATCAGTTCATCAGAAGACGAAGACGCGAAAATAACCGTGTTAGCAATGTAAAGATCATTAAAGAGCTTCGTAAATCGCACGACAATACAACGTTCCACAATGTCGGTGAGCTTCGTGCCTTACTAGAGTATTTCTCGGATGACATAGAAGTTAGAGCAGGAATGGGCACAGGATTTTTGCAGCTCAGAGAGATTGACGGAAAAGGCAGTATTTTTATAGGTGGATCTAGCACCTGGGAGCCTAAACAATGATAACACTCAAAAAGAAACATCTTGGCCCATACTGTTCCTTCTGTCCTCCAAAGACAACGAGAGCGGTTTATACGGATGAACACCGACACTCTACTTTCGCTTGCGAAGATCACAAACAGGATCTAATCAAAGAAGAATCAAAAACAAGACACACAGAAGAGCGAATGACTGAGGCTGACTATCAAACTTGGGGAGCTTCGTCATGAGAAAACCTAGTAACTGGAAGGAATTAAGCACCAGAGAGCTTAGTTCTTTAATCTACGAACTTGGTCGATACAACGAAACTAGCGTCAAAGAATACTCGGCCAAAGAAAGATTTTTCAACAGTCAGATTAAACCTTTGATCGACAGAAGAGCGCAATTGCTTTTAGAAGGCGCAAAGAGCGCTGCTAGAACTAAGGCCATGATGGAAAGAATCAACGAAGGGGCTAAGAAAATAAAGGAACATCGCAAAGGGATGGGACTATGGGCATAAAAGTCTGCAAAGAGTGTCACGGCCAACTAAGAGAAGATGGCTCTCATTATCAATTGACCTCTTGTGTTCAAAGAGAAATTGACTTTCTGAAAGCTCAACTGGCAGCACACGAAAGGATCGCCATTAGAGGTGTCTACTACACCCTTGATGAGCTTAAACAGCATGATAGAGAGGTTGAGATGCGGATAGTTCAAAAACTTAAAAAGATGATCGATGAAAGCAGACCATTTGGAGATCCAAAATACACCGAAGGTGTTTTCAATGAGTTGTGGCATGAGTTACAGAGAAGGGAGATAGGATGATGGCTAGAGCAAGACTTCACATGATTTGCGGTAACTGCGGGTGCAATGACGAGTTTAAGTTCGTAATCGATGAGAAAGGGCAAGACTTCGGAGAAGAAGGTTTCAAGCCGGAGGTATTCATTCGATGCGAAAATTGCACAACCCTTCATGCGTTAACTGACAATGCAGAGCTGGAAGAAGAATGATGAGACAACCTAAAAGACTATCCTGCGAAGATATTATCGAGATAGCCAATCGCAGAGGTGAGTTTCGAGTTAATAAGTATAAATGGAGCCAAGACTATCTAAGGGTGAAGCTTAGACGAATGGCAAAGAAGGATTTCTGGCCAATCAAGTTTAGTTGCAGGCAGGGAGATGATTACGTTTATGTTCCTACTAAGGTCGTTTAGATGAATATCGATTTATTAAAAGAAGAGAAAATCAGCTTAGAGGCTCAACTCAAAGAGATTAATGATCAGATAAGAACAGAAGAGTTTAACCAGAAAGCTTATATGTTCTCAGAAAAGGCCGGCCTTATGTGTTCAGTAAACGGCGAAATGTGTTCAGTAAACATGGAGGGAATGTATTGGGTCGAGAATGGAGGTTGGGAAGGAAAGCGAGATGGGGACCAATTCACTGTCATTGAAACCGGGCGAGTTCTCACTGTCACCGACTGGAAAGAGATTAGGCTTGGTGACCTAACAGAAGAAGAAAGGGCGAATTGGCATCTACCTATCAAACCAAGTCTATCTGACTCATCGCTCTACGAGCCTGAAGATCAGGATATTTGTTTTTAGGTCTGCATGTCCCTTAACAGATGACTCTCGTTAGCCATATAATCAGACCAAAGTGGACAACGAAGTAGGGACATAATGACATTCGAAACTAAGGTTAAAGCGTTTATAGCGGTAGACGGAGATGAGGGATTTGATGTTTGGCTTCCGGTAGTTATTGAAGAAGTCAGTGAAGACCAAATTTCAGTAGAGATCGCACCAGAAGGAACTGACATCACCATCGCTGTAACAAACACCGTTTGTGATATGGTTGTAAGTTCTGACTTCACCAAAGAAGAGCTTGATAGAGTTAGGCGACAAGCTATCAAGGAATACCACGAAGCTACTATCGGAAATGAATAACCCAAAGCTCATATCATAGTGAATCGCTTATGGCTTATCAGACGAGAATAAAAAGAGTGGTAAAGCAAGATGGAGAAGTAATCAACATTTCCATTCCTGCCACAGTAAATGTAAAGAATGGAAAATGCTCTGTCTTGTTGTTTGAAGATACAGGCAGAGAAACAATTTACAGTGAAGATCTGAGTCCTGCCGATTTCGATTTCTCTCATTTCACCAAAGATGAGTTGGAGATTATCAAGCAGGAAGCCATAGAAGACTTCCAGTGGAATGGTTAATACTAAACGACAATGCTTAAGCCCACTTTATTGTGGGCTTTTTATTAGACCTATTTGTCTTCCTATTCCTTCAGCCATCACTACAGCACCCAAAGCGCTCAGGCAGATAACGCTAAGAACAAATCCAGACGCAATCATTTCCCCAATATTTCCGCTAGGATCAGGCAACAAACTTAGGAAGGCAGTGAATATCGGCATACCTATAGGAAGCCATAAGAAATACTCTCTAATGGGTCTATAAGCGAATAACAAAGCAAAGGCAGCGAACACACCGTAAGCGTAATTTAGATAGAGATCTGCTACTGACATAAAGTCCTCCTTGTAGCGTTGTGCCGTCGTCCCTGACAGCGTTTTAGCATGTGACACGTATACTTTCGTCATTAGGATTTAAACACGCTCAGAACGTCTCTGAAAGCGTCTTATGGAGAAAATAAAAGCCCTTTAAAATCAATGGGTTATAATGTCAAAATCCTGAGTAAATCCCCGCGAAATCATAAGTAATTGAAAACTAAGTAAAATAAGCACCCACAGAGTTAAATACAACTCACATCCAGCAGAGAAATATTCTAACCAATCAACTGAAATCCCAACTGAGTCACATTTAACTCTTCATAATCCAATAAAAATTTACCAGTAAAGAAACAATCAAACGTAAAACAAAAGTCAGACAAAGGTTAAACGAATATCCTCCACACAAACTCCGGCACAAGATTTTTATCAGTAGTCCTATATAGAGAGACTAATTAAAACGAACACTCCGGCAATCAAGCGAGAGAATCTACAGTAGAAGCACAAACCCAATAAACACAAGGCTCACAAAGGATTCACGTATAACAAGAGTAAGACATTCTCTATATAGGCATAGGAAGGTAACTGACAGTAGTAGGCAGTTGTGGGAGTGGTATAGCTTGTAGAAGATTGTGGCTAGGTGGTAATAGTAGGATAGGTAGTTGTGTAGTAGAGGTGGTATAGGTAGGGGGCGAGTAAGGGGAGGCCAATGAAGCCATTAAGAAAATCAACAGATTTATTTTAAATTACTCGCCCAGGTTAACCACGATCCACCAAGGTCACTTCTGCCTAAATTCAGCCACCCGCTTTTTGCATATCTTGACCGCAGTTTCTTCCAGCCGATTCATGCTCTCATAGACTTCGGGATAACTCTGTCTGTCCCAATACATTTTCGCGGATTTAATATTAAGGGCGACGCTTTGATTCATTGCCTTATTTAGTTCATCCATGCTCTCGGAGGTAAAACCTTCTATAAGCCACTTGCTAGTGTAATGACGCATAAACGATTTGATTGTGGTTTCTGCTTTGAACTGCTCTTGCTTATTAATCCCATTGGATAAGTTAGCTGCGGCATAAGAAGCTCGGCCTATATGGTAGCAATACTCATCTTCGGCCATGAATTTGTAATAAGGTTTGCCAAAAGAATAAGCGTTAGCACTGATGGCCAATAGAAGGGTGAATAACGTCCGTTTCATGAAGTCTCCTTAAATATCGGGAAGCTATTCTGGCAAACTAAACGACTGTAATCTATAACTGTTTTTGTTATACTTAACACTGATTTAAGAAATCTCCTAATACGGGCTGTCATGACACACAGCCCTTTTTTTCGTCTGTAGAAAATAGACAGTTAACCAAATTCCGGCATTGCGCGTTCGCGTGTGTAGACCCTTCTTGTGTTGTTCCTTTCTTGATAGAGCTGATTACTCGTAGGCCGTTTGAATTGCGCCTTGGTTTGCCTGGGTGTTGAGTGGCTGACCTTGGTTTGGATTGGTGTGTTAATACCAAGGTGAGAATTTCATGTGCATGAAAAAGCGACGTATGCCGTCACAAACTATCGGACTGATTATTGCAGTGTGACGTGCTCGGTGCGGTTATCGAATTCTCAGAGTTAAATTTAACTCAAGCCTGGTGAACCTGGTAAAACGATCGTCAAATCCAGGGACGGCTTTGAAATCAAATACAGAAAAATAACAAGAACGGTGAGGGCGTTGGAAAACCTTCTCAAAGCTAATAAGTTACCCGCTAAAGAAACAGATGAACCCTAAGAAGGTTTCCAACATAACGAGAGGCGCATTCTACATATCGAATATGCAAAAAAATGGTAAACGCCTCAAAAAGTAGACGAATGACATATCGTCGAACTAAAAACATTCTTTAGGTTTTTTTTTGAAAAACTTAAAAATAAATCCATCTAACCTATTAAACGCCGCTATTGGTAGCCTATTGGGGTTCGCCCTATAGAGAACCTATATAAAAAGCGAGGCTTATTTCAGTGTTTTCGGGTGTCAGACAAGTGTTTTACATTTGTAAAACAAAGTTCCATTTTGGCAACAATACACCAAAGATAACGAGGGAAACCGAATAACAGCCTGTTTTGGTCGAAATTGACCCAGGTAGAGGACAAACGGAACGGCAGGAGCGGGCGGAAGTAACCAAGGCGGAACAACATTGTTGCCGGAAGTGTATTTTCTTGTCCGAGAGTAACCTTGGTTCCGCAACTCTGAATCTAATTTCAAAAGTAGACACGGAAAGCGAGTTCCTAAGTATATATAATATTAAAACATTAATACTTAGTAATAATATGCGCGTATATAGTAAGTTGTTACTTACTGTCAAGAGAAAAATTCACGCCGCGTATAAATTAAAATAATTTGAACGGGCGACTTGAAGTTGTTGTTGCACCGATCATGCACTCCTACTATGTAATCAAGCTAGCAAGCACGACGAGCTGTTAGCTTCATTTTTTCTGTATAATTATAAGTCAATACTGACTTACACTATAGGACGCTAAACATGGAACACAATCTAAACGAATCCAAGAGTAAAGTATTTTATCAGGAAAATTTAAGCGAGTTGCTTAAGGATCTTTCACTGGACACCTTCAAAAAAGCAATCTTTCATGATTGTTATATAACGGATGAAAAGTTCGGAGAGTCCGATCAAGATACAAAGATCATCTTTTTTGAGCTGAATGACATCATGGAGTGTCCTTTAGAGTCTCACGAGAATATGACTTGTCTCATTGTTGAGTTAGATAAGCTCACCTTTGAAATTCACATCGACGGAAGTGTTTTCAGCGCGACTCAGTTTTTTATGCTTGATTTAGAAGACATTCACGGATGGATTGAAGATAGCAAGTATCCAGAAGTCTCTGAAGCTTGGTATGACTATCTAAAGGATACACTTTGCACTTCTATCTCTTCGAATATTGCGATCTTAAAAGAAAGTTCTGTTCACTGATTTAAAAGCTTTCGGATGTGATTCTCCGCTCCAACTTCCTACATCCGAAAGTCTTTAGGACTCCGCAAGGAGTCTTTTTTTTGTCTGATTCACACCGAGGTTATTTCTTGCTTAATTTACATTGACTGAAGTTAGCGTCAAAGTATCCACAGAGAGCAGTCCGGTAGAACTCTGGTGTGAGGAGTTTAGAGTTAATTAGTGTCATTGTGCGCGTCGAGCTAAAACGCTCTGAGATGCGCTCTAAATAAACGGTAAAAACAGGTTGAATATAAGTAAGTTATTACTTATTATTCTTTACCGCATAGTCATTAAATTACTCAATACCTCGGCCGCTACCGAGGTTTTTTTTGGCCTGAAGAAAAGCCTCCGAAGAGGCACAGGAGAAGAAAAAGAGCGGGAGAACGCATCTCCCAAAGTGACTGCACTATGGCACAGTCGGACGCTCGTTAAGCTATTCGATCAAGGTATCTCAGCGCCTTGATGATCTTGTTTGTCCCAAAGAAGGGTGTGTTGTTAATGGATGCAATGAAGAAGTTGCCTTTCTGATGAATCCTAACAACACCACGTTTTTTCTTTGCTCTGTAAATCGTTTTCATCGTTTGCGTCCTTTATATGTTTTGTTTTGATGATTCCATTAAAAGCAACTGACTCCGGTGACTCCATGTTAGGCAGAACGAAGTTTTTCTCTGTGTGTTACCGAGGTTTCATTGTGTCATTTTGGCGACTTAAACAAGCGGAAGTGCCTGCATCAGCAAGTGAAAATGGATGTGCTTATTAAGACAGGAGAGAAGAAAGTGAGCACAGTTAAACAAGTATTTCAGGACGAAATGACAGGAACATCGGTTTTCAGACAACAAGCTATTCATAACGGAGAGTCGCTTTACTTTGTCGCAGTAAGAGATAAAAGCCGAACAATGAAAGGACTTCGGTTTGAGCTGTCCGAAGAAGAGTCGAAACACCTATTCAACGATCTTGTGAAATACATCGTAAATCACGAGCCGATGTTCGTTGAGTTGGAAGATTGGATCACTGGTAGATTGATGGAAGCTAAAGACGATCAGTTACAACCAAGCTTCATCAAAAGCATGTTCCACCGAGTCCAAGCATCCTAGCAGTAGAGAGTCGCTTGCGGCTCTTTAAGTATCACCTTGGTAAGACATTCGTTTTACAGGAAGTTGCCACAGTTATGAACGCCTCTATTGATAAGTAATAATTTACTTACAACATAACAACAGGACGCTAAACATGATCAATCTAGAAGTCTCATTCACTGACTACGGAGACGACACCTATCAAGTCGTTGTCTTCAAAGACGGACGCGGATATGGAGAGTTCAAGGTAATTGCACAAAACGAAGTGCTCAGAACCTCAGATCTAACATGGGACTTAGATCAGATGATCTATTTGGCTGAAGTTGCGGAAGAAGTGTTTGAAGAGATCAGACGTATGCGGGCATGTCGCTCATTTGATTTCTCATTCGAAATTCAGATTCAAACCAATCAAGAGAGGATAGCGGCATGATCAATCCTTCCTATTCACGAGCCGAATTTAGAGAACAGCTCGACAAAGACATCCAGGTGTATCTTGACGCCGGAAACGCAGTTCAAATCATCGAACCTGAGTTACCACCAAAGAAACGCACCGCAAAAGACCCGGTTCAAGCTCACCGGGATGAAATTAAGCGTCAAACGCAAGAGTGGTTAGCGCCTTACTCCGATAAGCTCGGGGTAGTGCACCTGTGAATTTTTTCTCCTTTATTTTTTGGCTAATAATTGCTTTAATAGCCTTTGCTTAGTAAGTAAGGTCTTACTTATGAAATTGAAGATTCTGTTTGCCTCAGTAGTTTACATTGAGGTTGAAGTGATTACCGAAAACAACCAGAAAGCTCTGTGCGTTTTTCACCAGAACACTCTAACAGGAAAGATCGTTGGGGATATGGTCTTAATGAACGAAACGGGGATCGACAAGGACAAGCTCTTGAAGGTCTGCGAAAAAGCCGTTTATAGACAATATCGAATTCATAAATCATTGGATGGCCTGAGAAACCTATCAATGAATCTAGAAAGCGAGGGGAAAAATGCTTCCAGTATGGTGGTATTGGCTTCGACTGCTTGAAGCGCTGCTCGCACCGAACTATGTTGCTGTCACACGGGATTACCCGACTTCTTCATACCAGAAGATCAGCACTTGTCAGGTGGGACATTCTTTAAGCATTCAACCGCATGATGTGGGGTCATGTATGGGGAAAGTATTTAAAGAAGAAAAGTAAGAATATTGCACCTGTCAATTGCAAAATTCAGATGTAAAAGGCCAGCTTATGTTGGCCTTTTGCGTGTCTGGATATAACCAAGGTGTTAATGGGTCTCTGGCAACCAGGCATCTCGTTTATCTGTTCCTGGCATTCCGGCATTCATCGACCAACAACCCCACGCCGGGTCGCTTCCCATTGTGACCTTGGTTAAGTCATTTCCCTCTTGCCCAGGTGTGCCAGCCACACAACGACAATCTTCCCGTCACCCAGGTAGACCGATCCCAGAACAATGTCACCTTGGTTAACCTTGGTAAAGCTCAATATCTCTCAAAGACACAATTTGCCACGCTAACTCATAACAGCAGTGTTTCTGCTCGCGGAGATAGATTCACCGCTCATGCGCTCTAGAATTCGTCTTAACAACAGAAGATCAACAAAACAAAGGAACAAACACTATGAGAGGTGTAAACAGCTATCAGTCACTTGTGGATTCATTCAATCGAGCCAGTGTTATGCAATGCAAAGACGCCTGTGGAGATCAGTCCCGTGGATCAATTCAAACCGAGTTAGAGGAGACTCTCGAAAGTCATCAGTTTGACCAAGACAACAGAAGAGGATTGCCGTTTAAGATAAAGCCGCCTAAGTGATTCGCAAGACGCAGGGAAGGGTAAGATAGAACACTCCGGTTCTTCATGATCCCATCGGAGACGCCCTTCCTGTCGTCCACCACTCACGCTTAGTCTCACAATATAGGGAACGGCTCTATCTAGTAACATCTCCGGTCAATTCAATCGTCAAATGATAACTCCCTCAAACAAGGTCAACCTCATTTGCATTTGAGAATAACCTCAAATGAGGGAGCACCTCATTTAGCATCATCATTTCATTTAACAGTTATTCATATTTAATAGTTATTCTCAATTGAGAATAACCTCATCAAACTTAGCTATATAGATAGCAGTTAGAACGCATTTTATAGAGGTAAAACTTTTTTTAAAAAAAAGTAAGTTTTTACTTATTTTTTGCTTGACGCTTTTTGAATATTCAAATAATATGAGTATCAGAAAGTGAGGAAACAGAGACTAATCAACTCTATCCACTTTCTACTAAACAAATTACTCTCTTTAAGGAATTAAAATCATGAACAAATCTATCTCTTTCGAAAACACTCTAAATCGCGTAGCTCGTGCTGAGAACAATGTAGAAGCTCTTAACAAGCTAGACACTACAAAGCTATCAAAGAACGCTCAAAACTTTGTTGAGGACGTTCTAAGCTACGCTGAGATCGTTATCGAACAAGCTAACAAGATCTACACAAAACTAAATGAAGTCGAAGATCTAGCAGCAAAAGACGAGCTAACAAAAGAGCTTTCACGCTACGCTACAGAAGCGGAGTATTGCGCTAAGATCTCACAACTTTCTGAGGATGCTATCAAGTCACTAGCAAGCAAGCTAACAGCAGAACAGTTCAAAGATTTTGCGCGTGAAGAGCGTAAACACGTTCTTTCTATCATTGAAGCACTGAAAACAAAGGACGCTAAAAAGCTATCCAAAACAAACGCGCTTCCTTTTGTCGCGACTTTGAAAGAGCTAGCGAAGAGCAATAAGAGCAAGTTTTCACGAAACAAACTAACACGAGCTTTTGAACATGCAACAAACAGACAATCGGACTCAACAATTAAATACGCTTTCGCTTTAGGAATCATTAAAGAAGTAGAAGAGCTACGCGACGGACGAACAATTACAGATCGTAACTTCGAGATTGATTTTGATAATGCGACTACTAAAGCGCTTCTCAAGCTATAAGAATAGCGACTGGATAAGGGACTCTTCGGAGTCCCTTTTTTGTGTCTGAAATTTGTTTGTAGGATTGTAGGACAAAGAGGAGGAAATCTTAAAAAGTGAAAGTCCTAGAAAAAAGGTAAAAAATAGTAACCCCCTCCCGCCATTGTGCCACCATTTTCGCAACTACTAACCTTACACAGCCACACCAGATCTCACCGTTAACGCATAACCTTACAGAGCCGCATTTTTCACCAGATCGCAACCTTACACGACCAGCCCAGACTTCGAGTTATGCGTTAACCTTACATGACCTATTTGGTAAGAATGAAATTGTTCTCTTGGTTAGCTGCAACCGTGACCTTTCTGCAAACCAATCCGCCTGACCAGTTTCCATTAGGCAGCATCCACTTTATAGTAGTCACCAGGTAATAGTCGCCTTCGGCGACATTACTGAATTTGAATCGGCCGTCCGCATCGCCAATTTCCGTTTTGATGTATTTTAGGTATCTTGAGTCAGCCTTGGTAAGAGCGCCTTTACCTTTGCAGTGATATTCGAAAAACTGATCACTGTAGCTGGTCACAGGATTGAGATTGATCTCGACGCCTGCCGCTCGCTTAACGTCACCGCCGTTTGTAGTAAGAAACGCTTGGCCGCTTACCACTTGTTCGCCAGAAGTAACCAGGCTTTCGTATTCAGCCACAGGGAAGGGGATTCTTTGAGTCTTTTGTTGTGGGGCAGCACAGCCAGCGATAACACCGGCAACAAGAAGAGCAACAAGGGCTTTCATAGTCATCTCCATATAACAGGTAAAGAAAAAGGGGCTTTCGCCCCTTTCTATGAGTGTAACACTCAACCCACTATCGTCAGGTAATCAGCCATCAGGGTCACGGTGTTTTGAGATCTCTCATCTGGTGAAAAAAGTCACCAGCACTTTTAAGGATTTGTGGTCATGAACGAACCACAATTCGCAGTATCGGTTGTCCAAAAAAATGTGTCAACACTTACTTACTTTTTATCTGACATTTGTCAGGTGTAAATCTATACAGTAAATGCTCTACAGATCCCAAGTTTCAAAACATCCAGCGTTTAGGATCTAATCTAATATTGATAGAGAAAAAAAATAAAAAAGTTTTAAAACACCCCCTTTTTGAGGTCATCCCAGAGCTGATGCGGGATTCAAGCAAAATAGTGCTTGATTTTTTGAAAAAGGCACATTCAGGGGCAAGAAGTCAATCCTTGTAATTGGTTTTTTATCGCTCTATCTTGTGCTCATCGATTCATTAAAAACAAATTATCTACCTACAATCGGAGACGGATTTAGTGACGAGAATTTTAAGAGACGAAATGTTTGGCCAACACGTTCATGTTGTTAAAGGCCAAGTAAAAGAGATTTGGGACTATGCGTATAACAACGCCAACCCAGACGAAATCAATGAGATTGAGCTTACTAGCGTGTATGTAATCTTCGGCAATACTGTCGTTAAGAATGCTCATGCAAGCAATCCAATCGAAAACATTTGCCAAGCTTTATATAAGTTAGCCAAAAATAATGCTTTCGATGTTCAGGCTTTTATTGCAGAAACATCTCTCAAACGTCAGTTTGAAATGATGCTCAGGGCGTTTAAGCAACATTCTTCTAAAGAACTTAAAGAAGAATTGGAAAATAGGGGTGTTCCTAGTTGGATAACTGGTCGTGATGATCGTATTGAGGTTTCATCAAAACGAAAAATCCAGTTAGATCCTTATGGGGATAGAACCTACTAATACTCAGATTTCGTCTCGTCGTTTTAAAGCCCACCTGAAAAGGTGGGTTTTTTTTTGGTTATTTAAAGCAGATCGTCAATAAAGGTCATGCTTTCGAGTAATTCTTGAGAGACGCGACACCGGACGTAGGATGAAAAGTTGGACTTGGGAGGGATCTCTTCTTTGTAGATCATCAGTAGAGATTCCGCATCCAGCGATTGACTGGCTGCTATCTTATCAATCGCCTCCCAGAAAACCTTTTCAAGAGTTATGGAAGAGCGTTTACCGTTAAACGATACGTTTCGCTTTTCATTATCAAACGGAGTCATCATGCTGCCTCCTTAAGTAAGCTGAAATCAAATTCATCAACAATGCCCTCGCAGAAGCCAGGTGTTTCCTCAACGATGGCCCTACGTTCTCGCGCATGATCTCTAAGATGCTTGTTGAAACGGTCAACGAAGTCCACGACAAAGCAGATATTAGCGCCTTTCTTTTTGGCTCGAAGTCCACGACCAATTCTTTGTCTATTTGCCACCTCTGCTTTGCCTCCGCCCGCAAGAATGACCATACCTACGGCGGGAACGTCCACACCAACGTCCAATATAGTTGTTCCAATCAAAACGAAATTGCCGCCCGCTAGTTTAGCCAGTCGCGCTTTCCGTTGTTCCTGATTGTGTTGCGAGTAAATGAAATCACTATCGATGCCGAGTTCTGTGAGCTTCTGTGATAGGATTTTTCCATGATCCTTGCGCTGAACTAGGATCATCACTGGAAGTCCTTGCCGGACTCCTGAGATTGCTTTATCCACAATGTCATTGTTTCTAAATTCATTGTGAACGATTCCCAGTTTGTAAGCCCGTTGATAACCCGACCCAGATCTGACTTCTTTAGGCGCTTTAGAGTTGATGAACTGGAAATAGGGTTTTGCCAGGATACCGCAGTTGATCAGATACTCCTCTGATACCTTGATACCAATGATTCCAGACGAAGCCATTAATCGCATGTTGTCGCATTCGTTTGATTTCATGAATGGCGTGGCTGTTAGCGCTAATCGATAGTGCGCGTTTTTGCATAGCTTCATAATATTGAAAAACGATTCCCCAGAGGATTCATGAGCCTCTTCAAGAATAACGAACTCCATACACTGTAAAACACGAACGGTCTCCTCCCGTCTTTTAAGATGAGCATCGACCTTTTCACTGTCCCATTCTGGATCTGGATCTGACAATCGGGCGGCCAATGTTTGAACCATTGCTACATTCATTCCCTTCTTTGGAGACCAAATCCCATCTCCCATGTAACCAACGTCAAGACCATCACCCTTGAAGGCGTCAGCCATTTGGTGCATAAGCAGACCGCGAGTTGTTAAAAACATGGTAGGGCGCTGAATTCGTGCGTAAGCCAGTCTAGCAATTCGAGATTTACCACCACCCGTTGCGACTTGGGCGATCATCTGTCTTAACGAAACCAGACGATCAACGGTTTGCATTTGATAGTGATACCGAGGATCTTCAGGAAAGGAATCGATGATCGGCTTTTCGGGACCGAGTGGTTCGGGAGCTGGCAGTGACTTAACTATCACTCTATAACCTAGCTTTTCCAATTTCATTTTGACCAGGCGAACAAATCCGGCAGGGAAAGTTGCGCTGTCATAATCAAAGAATGTGGATCTTCCGTCCCAATCCCCGGCAGACATATACTCAGAGCCAGCCACCTTGTAGCTAAGAATGTCATTCATAAGGAGTTTCAAGTCTGTGCTGGCCTCCTTAATTTTGGCTGCCACAGCATTGTGAGCTATTCGTGCAATTTTCGACATTTGTTATTTACCATCTAAACAGGTTAAAATGTAAGTAAGCGTTTACTTACTTAGATTAGAGATTATTTGTGTTTGAGTCAAATTTAACTCAAGCCGTGGAGGGGGAAATGAAACAGCTTGAAATGAGTCCACACGAGCTGAGGCCAAATCCGTGGAACACCAACAGTGTTGATCCTGTGAATATGGATAAGCTCAAAGCATCCATGAAACGACTTGGCTGTTTCAAGCCGATCATCGTCCGAGAAGTTGAAGAATCAGGATTGATGATCAATCAAATCATAGGCGGTGAACACCGTTGGAAAACCTCAATTGATCTTGGGTTTGAGAAAGTGCCTGTAATCAACATGGGAGAAATTTCTGACGCCCACGCTAAAGAGATTTCTATCGTCGATAACGGTCGATACGGAACGGATAACCACGATGAGTTCATTAAGCTGATCGAGAGTATTGGTGCTGAAGACATTATCGACATCATGCCGTTGAGTAGTGATGAATTAGAAGATCTGATGTCCGGCTCAAGCGATGATGACTTGAAAGAACTTGAAGATCTAACTCTTGCAGACATGGAGATTGAGGCTGCACCTGAAAAGGGAGAGAAGCTTCAGTCCAACCAGGTAGTTCGATTCAAAGTGCCTATGGAAGATGCGGGCGGCGTTAAACGTGTAATCGATAACATCAAAAAAGAGCAAGGATTCAAAGATTCAGATGCTCTTACAAATGCAGGTGACGCACTCGTCTTTCTGTGTGCCAAATACGAGGAGTTGACCGGGCTATGAGCAAACTAAATATCAAGTATTTAGACCCAAAGAAGATCACCGAGTATGAAGGTAACGCAAAGATTCATACTGACGAACAGGTTAGCAAGATTGCAGCCTCCATTGAAAAGTTTGGTTTTGACCAGCCTATCGTGGTGGACAGAGATCATGTGGTCATCAAGGGGCATGGCCGCCGACTAGCCTCCATCAAGTTAAATCTAAGTAAAGTTCCTGTCGTTGTTCGTGACGACCTTTCCCTGGCTGAAGCCGCAGCCTCTCGATTAGCTGATAACCGTGTAGCAGAAGGCAAGAATGATCAGTCAAAGCTACAGGCAGAAATTGAGCGCATCTCAAGCGAGATGGAGGGCATGGAATTCGATTTATCAGACATGGGATTTGATGATAAAGAGCTGGATTTCTTGACGAGTGACCTGGGTGAACTCGATATGGATTCCATTGTTCAAGATATGGATGAAGAGATAGGTCGTCAGGAGGTTCATACGGCTGAAGCCATCGATAAGGCTGAAGATGAAGTCGTGACCTTCAAGAGCGTCTTCGGGACAAACAATTTGACCTTAAAGCAAGCCAGAACTATTCGATCAATTATTGCCGAAGCCGACTCTGATGATCGAGTTCAGGGTTTTGTTAACTATCTCGAAGAGCATTTGGTGGCCTAATGAAGTTTTCAGTGACTAAGAAGTTCAACACAACGGTAGATCGATCAAGCCGAGTTATGGAAATAGCAGAGTCATTCGGCCTTGGTCTGGAAGATAAAGAGTTTGTTTTGTATGACAGCCTAGAGATCAACATCAAACCAGGCGATGTCATATACATCACCGGACAATCAGGAAGTGGTAAGTCAGTCATTTTGAACGAGCTTGCTAACGAGATGAGCACGATCGGGATTAAGGTGGCCAACATTGACCAGGTGGAACTAAAAGAGGTCGCCTTGATTGATCAGATCGGCGAAAACACCAAACACGCAATGAAGTTATTGAGTGCAGCGGGTGTGAATGACGCCTATCTGACACTGCGAAAGCCATCAGAACTCTCTGACGGTCAGCGTTATCGATTCAAGCTGGCCAAGTTAATGGAGATGAACGCAGACGTTTGGGTGGCCGATGAGTTTGGTGCAGTCCTAGATCGCCCAACTGCGAAAGCCGTTGCCAGTAATCTACAAAAGACCGCTCGTAATATGGGTAAGCCCGTGACGGTGATGGTTGCAACTACTCATACAGATTTGATTGATGATTTGAATCCCAACATGGTCATTCACAAGCGATTCAGAGACGTAGTGGACATTAGAACAGGTTTGGAGGTTATTGACGTATGAGCAGACCAATCATTGTGGTTATCAGCAGAAATGTCGAGGAATTTGCGGATTATACAACCAATGAAGTTCGGCTCGGTTATGAGATTAGTGTTCCACTAACCGACTTCATTAACATGTGTAGAAAAGACGACACTATGGTTGCCTCCCGAATCGTTTGCCTCCCGAACTGTCAGATGATCATTGAGCGCTATAAGAGAACTGTGATCAAGCTAACTTCGGGGCAGGAAGTCGTTGTCGGTGACTTACAGGTTAGTGGTGAAATAAACATTGTTGAACCAGACGAAAACACCAACAAAGAAAGTGACTCTGAAAGTCTAACTGACGCCCAAGTCGACATGCTTGAAGAGCTTGATCGATACAGAGATCTCGTAATGAAAGGCGAGATGAAAAACTTAATTATCATTGGAAGAGTGAATACTGAAGAAGGTGCACTTCAAGATGCCGTAAGTATTCAAGATACTAACGTCGACTATTCAGGCATTCTTGGGGAACTGGAATTTGCAAAGCACACGATGGTTTACAAAAACCTGACAGAAAATACGCTGACGGGCATGTTGGAGCCGTTTGATGAGTGAAAACTGTCTTGTAAACATTGAGAATCGTGACGCAGAGCCAAAACCATTTTCGCTTTTGAGTGAGATGGTCGTTACTCATGGCACAAAAGATGATTGGTATGCACTTCACCATCTCCATTACAAGGACGAAGGGCTAACGCCGGCCCCGAGATTTTACGCTTGTCGCTTGAATGATGAGCTTGTAGGGGTAGTGGTGCTTTCGACTTGCACATTGATGTCTGCTCCCAGGCATGAGCTGTTTAAGACAATCAAGACGGGCGGCGATACTTCACTGACAAACACAATGAGAGCAACCTTTTTGAATGCCAATTTCAGAAGGGCTTCTCGTGTTGTTACTGACACATTGTATCGTGGTGTAGGCGTTAGCTATCGAATGCTGAATATCGCCGCTAGGATGTCAGGTTTTCGATTCATTGAAATCCAATCGTCTATGGCAAAACATAATCCATTCGCAGAGAAGGCAGGATTTGTTTACGCGCCTATCAAAAGATCTTCCGTGTATGACAAAGGCATACGATTTTTCCGTGAGAGATTCGAAGCTCACCCGGCTGATCATGAGGCCGTTTTGGATGAATTTAATTCGTTTCGACCAAAATATCGTGACCAATTGTTTAAAGAAATTTTAGATTTTTACTACGCCAATTCCACAAGGGAAAAGACAGGTGGAAACAAGCTGACCGGTAAAATTCGGGTTTACAATGAATACACGCCATCAATGGCCATTAAGCAATTGCAGCAGCTTGTGTTTGCGTCACCTGCTTATGGTGTATATCAGAATCCAGACCACAAGATAGAGCTTCCTAATGAAATACCTCTATCTGCATTCGATCTTCAAAAGCCATCAGAAGCTCTTAGGGTGGACTTATTGTGAGATTGACGACTAAGCAAAAGCAAATCTTAACAGTCATCTACAAGGGACAGGGAGAGTCTGGTAATAGAGTGGATGTCGATCTTTCCAATCTTATTGCGTCATTACCCTACGAGACGACAAGAGACTCTATGCAGTTTTCTATCCGGGCGCTAATCAAGAAAGGGCTTATCAGTAAGAATGAGCTTGAGCTGAGAGAAGAGCGGTTCCATGTGACCTATAAGTTGAGTCCACTTGGCATCGAGGTTGTGAAAAAATTTGGCTTGGAGAATAAGTAAGATTTTACTTATTTTGTGGTATGGCAAAAGAAAACAAAAACAAGGTAGCAAAAAAGACTGGAAGACGACTTTCCAAAGCTCAGTGGGCGGAAGCAACTCGTCTCTATGAAATGGGTGTAATGAACCAAACTCAGCTCGAAGAGAAGTTCGGTATCAATCGTGAAAATTTCTATCGCAGATTTAAAAGAGACGGAGTTGAATACGGATCAAAAACCGCCGCTGTTGGCGAAGCTGTAACTGAATCCGTAAAAGAAGAATTAGAAACTCTTCAAAAGGACTATTTGAAGCGCCTTGTTCAAAGCTCAGAAGAAGATTATCAGATCTCCCATTACATCTCTTTGGTGTCCAAGAAGCTTATACGAGACGCACTAGATCCAAGGTCAGGAACGGGGCTAGCGAGCATAGCGGAGGACGTGAAGGTTTTAAGAGGACTCAGTGCCGTTGTAAAAGATGTTACAGCCAACAAGCGTGATATTTGCAACTCGATTCTTCGAATGACTCAAGAGAAAGACGAAGATCAAACACCAGTGCTTGAGGTGTCTGAGTTATCCGCAGAAGAAATCAAAGAGATGCGTGAGGCTCAAGAGCTTGATGACAATATGGGCTTAGAGAGTCACGAGGAAAAACATGACTCTTAATGCAAACAGAAAAAAAGAAAAGTTGAGACTTCACCCAAAGCAATTTGAGGTGTTCAGAGATGGATCTCGTTTTAAGGTTGTTGTAGCTGGCAGACGTTGGGGGAAAACGCAGTTAGCGAAAACCAAAATCACAACGAAAGCCAGAATTCCAGATCAGTTGATTTGGTATGTCGCCCCAACTTATCGAATGGCGAAGCAGCTTATGTGGCGAGAGTTGCTTAAGACTGTGCCTCAACGATGGATTAAGAATATTAACCATACCGATCTGATGATCGAATTAATCAACGGAACTATTCTTGAGTGTAAGGGCGCAGACAAGCCCGACACATTGCGCGGTGTGGGATTGGACTACATCGTTCTTGATGAATTTCAGGATATGCGCCCTGAAGTGTGGGACGAAGTATTGCGACCAACATTGGCCGCAACAAAGGGTGGCGCACTATTCATTGGAACGCCAAAGGCGTTTAACCATTTGTATGACAAATATCAAAATGGTCAAAAACCTGAATTCATAAAATCTGGTCTATGGAGAAGCTGGCAATTTCCAACGATCACATCCCCATTCATCCCTCAGTCGGAGATTATGGCGGCCAAGGAGGAGATGGATCAAAGAACCTTCAGACAGGAGTTTGAAGCAAGCTTTGAGACAATGAGTGGTCGAGTTTACTATCCCTTTGACAGACGGGTTCATGTTAAACCTTGCCCATTCAATCCAGAGCTTCCAATTTGGGTGGGGCAAGATTTTAACATCGACCCAATGTGCTCTGTGATTATGCAACCACAGGTAAACGGTGAGATATGGGTGGTAGACGAGATATACCAGAGATCGTCAAATACAATGGAGATATGCCAGGAACTTGAAAGGCGATACTGGAAGCATCAAAAGCAGGTGATAATCTATCCCGATCCTGCCTCTTCAAGTAGACAACACGCTAGGGGAGAAACTGACCTTGATATTTTCAAAGAACACGGCTTTGAAACTATTAAAAAGCGATCTAAGCACCCTAGAATCAGAGACAGGGTAAACTCGGTAAATTCTATGCTCATGAGTTCAACAGGTGAGGTAAGCCTTTACTTCGACCCGAAGGCAAAAGAGACCATTAAAGGGGTAGAGCAAACAATCTATAAACCAGGCACTTCGGATGTAGATAAATCGGCAGGAACGGAGCACCCTACGGATGCTTTGGGCTACCCAATCGAGCTTGAAAGAGGGTTGCACAAGATCAAAATCATGGGAACAAATTTATAGGTGTAAAAGTAAGTAAGCGCTTATTTACATATAGGCTTATTTATGTTTCAATACCAACTATGAATGATAAAGTTGATGCTACTAAGGTTATTAAGCGAAAGCACCCAGAATACGACTCATTGTCTGATCACTGGGAGTTTTTGTATGCAACCTATTATGGTGGCCGCAAGTGGTTCAAGGATAACATTTTTCGTTATCACAAAGAGGGCAATGATGAGTTTAATCAACGCCTGGAACGCGCTTATCGATTTAATCATTCACGAGAGATTGTTGATCTGGTCAATAAGTATTTATTCCGACCAACAATTGAAAGGCCAGAGGAAAATGTAAACTCTGATCTTACCAAGTTCCTCGAAGATACCCGAGGCTCTGGAAAAGCTTCGTTTTCAATCGATGATTTTATGAAGTTAGCGAGCAGGCTATCTTCGATGGTTGGACGAAGCTACGTTGTGATCGATAGATCTGGCGAAGTTAGTGGAAGAAGCAAATCTGACGCTAATCACGTTAAGACCTACGCCTACATTGTTTTGCCAACAGATGTGTTGGATATGGCGTTTGACGACAGCGGAGATCTGGTTTGGATATTGATTAGAGAGTTCACCCGAGATGATGACAATCCGTTTGAGGGATCAGGTGAAGTTTCCGAGAGATACCGCCTTTGGACAAAAGAAAAATGGTATTTGATTGAGAAGCCCAGTAAAAAAAGCAAAAGCGCTAAGTATCATGTTACAGATGAAGGGGATCACAAACTTGGCCGTGTTCCCGTAGTAATCATCGACAATGCAGAGACAGACAGTAAATACAGTTGTCCGGCTCTGATTGGTGACATTGCATACCTAGATCGAGCTATTGCTAATTATCTGTCTAACCTTGACGCCATTATTCAGGATCAAACGTTCTCGCAGCTTGCGATTCCCGCACAAGCGTTAACGCCTGGTTCTGATGCAGAAAGGCACATGGTTGAAATGGGAACAAAGCGTGTATTCACGTTTGATGGAGAAGGTGGAACTCCGTTCTTTCTTTCGCCAGACCCTAAGCAAGCTCAATTAATTATCACCGTTATCCAACAAGTCATTAATGAGATTTATCACTCAGTAGGTGTAGCCGGAGAGCGAACTAAGCAGGACAACTCTGCTGGAATCGATAACAGCTCTGGCGTTGCAAAAGCTTACGACTTTGACCGTGTGAATTCACTTTTATCATCCAAAGCTAAAATCCTTGAGAGAGCCGAGAATGAGATCTGTGAAATCGTATGTCTGTGGAGTGAATCTGACATTGGTGACTACAAAGTTTCTTACCCAAGAGAGTTTGATGTTAAGTCGCTTTCTGACGAGATAGAGATTGCCAACGATTTGTTGCTTATCTCTGCACCTATGGAAGTAAGAAAAGAGCAGTTCAAGTCTGTCATTAAGAAGCTGTTTAAGGCTTCAGGAAAAGACAAGCAAGAGCGGCTAATGAAAAGCCTTGAAACCTGGGAAGACTCTCTGGATTTAAGCAAAAGTTTATTAAGTAATTCTCGGCCTGAAGCCGAATCAGACCCTAAATCTGAGGATTTGGAGTCCAATAATAAGTAATAAATTACTTACGGTAGGTCGAGATAAAGACCAAAGAAAGATCAAGATAAAGATCAGGAGAAATGTATGAATTTACGCAAATGGTTAGAAATGCAAAACCGACTTCTTGAACAAGCCGATGGCGGCGAAGGCGGTGGTGGAGCAGGGGGCAACGGTGGATCAGAAGGATCTGACGGTAGCAACTCTGGTTCTGGCGGCAACGGTGAATCTGACAACGATGGTGATGACGTTGACGGGTTAAAGAAAAAGTTGGAGTCGGAAAAAGGCGAGAAACAAAAGGTTATCGCCGAATCCATGAAGCGTAAAGACAAAATCAACGACCTAAGCGAGCGACTAAAGCAGTTTGATGGTGTTGATCTTGATAAATACAAAGACCTGATCGAGAAAGAAGAAAAGGCTCAAGAAGAAGCCAAGAAGCGTGAACTTGAAGACGCTGAGAAGAAAGGCCAGTTCGACAAGATCAAAGCTCAAATGATCGAGCAGCACAACGAAGAAATTGACGGCCTTAAGACTGAACTTGCTGCCAGCAATGCTGAGTCTGAAAAGCTACGAGGCCAAATCGTTGAGCTAACTGTTGGCGCTGAATTCTCAAACAGTAATTTCCTGACATCGGAAACTTTGCTGACAGGAAAAATGGCGAGACGCATGTTTGGCGATCACTTTGACGTTGAAGACGGCAAGGTAGTTGGTTATGACAAGCCACGAGGCGCAAAAGATCGCGCTCCTTTAGTGGATGCCCAGAGCAACCCAGTAAGCTTCGATAAGGCCATTGAAAAGATTATCAGTCTTGAACCCAACAAAGACGACTTCCTGAAAGCCAAGGGCAAAGACGGCGCGGGAAGTAAGTCTAACAACCAGGGTTCAGGCAAAGGTAAGAGTAATACGGAAGATCTACATGGCAAAACTCGCATTGGCCATGCTCTTCTGAAACAGCAAAAGAACTAAAGACAGTGTGATCCCCACATTGTCTTTGATGGCGCAAATGCGTCTCGAATAGTAAGTAAGAAATTACTTACATTATTTTAGGCAATGTGGAGGAATACCATGCCATTACTTCGTGAAGAAGCAGCAAAACTATCTGAAGACGATTTGGTGCGCGGCGTCATCGAAGAGTTTATCGATCAAGATGAAGTCTCTGTGATTCTGCCGTTCACACCAACTTCAGGCAAAGCTTACACCTACAACCGTGAAAAAACCTTGGCTACTGGCTCTTGGTTGAATGAATACGAAAAAGTTACTGAAAGCGCGAGCACCTTCGAAGAGGTAACTGCTGTAGTTCGTAAGTTGATTGGCGATGTTGATATTGACAAGCTGATCGCTCTACAAACATCTGACGTAACCTCTCAGTTGGCGGTTCAAATTGCAGCCAAGATCAAAGGTATGACTCGTCAATGGCGTCAAGCCTTCATCACTGGCCAAGCAGCAAACAAACAGCCTGATGGCCTTCAAGTTATGGCTCAAGGCTCTGACATCATCGATACAGGCGTAAACGGTAATGCCCTGACATTCTCCATTCTGGATGAGTTGTTAGATGCAGTGCCTAACGGTGCTGATGCGATTTTCATGCGTCCAGGCACAATCCGCGCTTATAAAAACTTGCTTCGCACAGCAGGCGGTCTAGAGCCAGCAATGGTGATGATGGAAGAGTTTGGTCGCCCAATGTTGACCTACAACGGCGTCCCAATTCTTAAGAATGAGTTCATCGCTGGCGATGTCACCAAGGGTTCAACCAGCAACACATGTAGCATCTACGCTGCTCGCTTGAATGAGGCCGACGGCCTACATGGTATCTACCCAGAAGGCGCTCCTGCTGGCTTCCAAGTAGAGAACATTGGCACTGTTCAAGACGAAGATTCTATCCGCACCCGTATGAAGGCTTATCTTGGCTTGGCTCTTAAGTCAACCAAGTCTCTTGCGTCTGCTGATGGTATCACCAACGTATAAACATTAGGGGCGAAAGCCCCTTTTGTCTTTGAGGGTTTGATTCATGCCAAAAGTCAAAATCATAAATCAAGGTTACGAGCAATTTTCAGATTACTTGGGGCCTTGGAAGTTTGAGAAGGGTGTGTCAGTTGATGACATCCCACAGGCAGAAGTTAATCGTTTGGGCGCTGTTTTTAATCTCAAGAGTCTTAAAGGCGAAGAGGTTACCGACTACGAGCACAGCGATAAATACAAAGACACTGCCGCTCCCAACAATGATCTGGGCGTAGTTAAAGCTGAAGATCGAAAGGTTGAAAAACCTGAAGCCAAAAAAGAAGTTGCCAAATCGGACGAGCCCGTGAAACAGGAAGAGCCGATTACTGATTCAGAAGTCACTAAGTCTTATACCCGCGAAGAGCTGGATAAGATCGCTGATGAAAAAGGGCGTAAGGCAATTGCTGAGATTGCTGAAGCAAAAGGCATCAAAACTAAGGGCGTAAGAATTACGACTTTGATTAATAAAATTTTGGGTGAGTAATCGTGGATAAGATCGCAAGTGGCCAAAGCAAAGTTATTTCCTTCGATATTGGAGAAGGGAAAATTGCGTCTTCTGCTTCATGGGTATTAACCGATCCATTTAGTAATGAAGAGCTAACGAGTGGCTCAGTTGCGGATTTATCAACGAACATCCTTGAGGTATCAATAGACCCCTCTTTCAATGTGGTTGATGAGTCTATCGATACCGATCCCTTAGTGGGTCGTGTAGTCACTTTAACCTGTGACGTTTCAGGTGAGACGTTAGAGTTTAAAGAGCTTTATGCCATTGAGAGCAAAGACTTCCTGATGAAAGGAAGAAATGGGTTTGCGGGATTTAATGCTTACCTAATAACGGCCGAGTTGACCCCAGAAATTGCTTACTTCAAAAGAGCATCAGAACTGGATAAGAAGATGGCTTTGGATTTTGCATTTAAGCAAATGTCCAAAATGTCATTGGTTGGTTTTGAGCCTTATTCGAAGCTAGAAGATATTCCTGTTGAGGATTACGAGAAATTCAACGACAAGTTAAAGCTTTTCATGATGGCTCAAATCATCCAGGCAGATGATTTACTTGGTGGAAACCCTATCGAAGATCAGAGACAGTCAGGTGTTTTGTCTAAAACAATTGGCGAATCATCTCATTTCTTCAGAACTGCTAAACCAGTCGATTACCCCATTTGTCAGAGAGCGATGAAGTTAATCAAAGGCTACGTGACATTCAGAGTTCGGATAGGCAGAGCGTAATGTATAAGTCCAAGGCTTTAGAGTCCTCAATGTTTTATAAGTCCATTATTGACGCAATGGGCTACAGAATCATCGAGTTGGCCAAACATCGAAAGTCTCACTTTGGTCATGTCGCCAGAACCTTAAGCCATGAATTTTCATCTCTGACCAACGGCTTTATTGACAGTCATGTAACTCTCATTGATGAGGCTTACAAGTTATCTCTATCAAAGGTAATTGAGCAATTTGAAATAGAGACCGTCCACTCTTTGTATGAAGACATGAACGTTATTTTCGAGCTTCATAAAGAACAGCTCAGAGACAAGTTAACTTTGATTGCAGGATTTGACGCTTCAAAGATTTTGTCTGCTTACCGAGCTTCTCAGATACGTTCTAGACGATCAAGCGCTATGGATGGAGCTATTAAGTTTTCTATTCCTGACGCTATGGGACGAAAGGTTAAGAGCGAAGAGGTTGTTTACCGAGAGTTGTTGAGTGCAATGACTTCGATGCACAACGAATTGGTTTTTTTAGTTGCAACGAATTCAGGTGTTACTGAGTTCTCAGTGAATAATCCAGACGCGGAATACAACGAAATGACGATTCCGGTCATTAATGACAACTACCTTGACACTATCGAGGCGGCTGGTCGTTATTTTCATTCGCGTTCTGGATCTTTGTTGGAGCCTTTGAAATGAGCTTGATCCATACATCAACCTGCACGATTCAGAAGTTAGAGTCGAAAGATCTCCGGGGGAAACCCACCTATGGTGATCCTATTGAGAACATCCCGTGTTCAATCGTAAGAATGAAAGGCACATTGAGACAAACTTCGGTAAGGGCTGATCGATCAGGTTCACGAGCAAGGGCAATGGAAACGACCGATGATGTTCGCTTGCTTATTGACCGCGAATACCCAGTTTCTCTTGGCGACAAGATCACACTGAAGGATCGAGTTTTAAAGGTTGAAGATTCTCAGGCGAGATATGACTTATTTGATCGCCTAGATCATCACCAGGTTGACTGCATGGTGCTGAACTATGAGTCGTAAACAAGTTTTTAAGACATCTCAAAATGGCGGCGATCTACTAGCGCATGAAATTGAGAACATACTTCGCCGGACATCCAGACGACTTTCTAGATTGCTAGAGAAGGGTGCTGAAGAGATTAAGGACAAGGCTGTAGATTTTGCCCCCAAAGATACAGGCGCTCTTGAAGACTCTATTTCCCTTAAAAAGAACAGTAGAGCGGGCGTGAACGGAAGAAACACTTTCTCTGTTTTTGTTGATGGAGAAGCTGAGAGGTCTGACGGCCGTAAGGTTGGTGAATACGCGCATCATGCTCACTATTCAAATGAGGCCAGAGGCGCAGGAACAGTTGCAAAGGGTGAGCAAGCTGGACCGATGTTTATGGAACGAGCCTTGGACGATGTTAAACCTCGTTTAGAAAAACGAGCTAAAGACATTGTTAAGGAGGAATTGAGATGAACGTAGATCCAGTTGCCGTCCATTTAGCCAGCGTCTTCAATTCATCATTAGATGCTGGCGATCCAGGCTATTTTGAGGATCTTGTGCCAGGTGAAAACCTTTTTGCAGAGCACATGCCTAATTGTGATCGGAAGACGTTTTCTGTCTTGGTAACTTCAACATATCAACCGACAACGATTAACCCTTACATCAAAGCACTGAGAGAGGGGAAATTCAGAGTCATTGTTAGGTCAAAAGATATTTTGATCTCAAGAGATATTTCGAACCGAATCGTGAAGGTTTTGGATTTGGTTAACATAAATTTGGATGGGATGAACTTTCGTTACATCCGACCAAATAGTGAGCCACTAACTTACCCTGCATCTCAGCGCGGAGATCTTTATGAGGGTGTTGTGACTTACGACTGTAAATTTACTGTCGAATAAGAGGTTAAGAAATGGCAAATAACGATGCTAGTAACATCAAGCTTGGCACATGCCAAATTAAGTTTGGTGGCGTAGATTTAGGCTTTACTATGGGCGGAGTGGAAGCAACGGTGGAAACATCAACGCACACCACTCAAATTGATCAACATGGTGATACACCTGTTAACGAACGAATCACTGGTCGAACCGTTAAAGTGAATGTTCCTTTGGCTGAAACCACTTTGGAAAACTTGGTTGCAATCATGCCTGGTTCAACTCTTGTGACTGACTCTGTTGATGCCAACAAGAAGAAGGTTGTGGTATCGACAGGTATTGGCACATCGCTTTTGGATTCCGCTCAAGAATTGGTTTTGCGACCAATTGATAAAGTGGGCACAGATGACGCAAGTGAAGACTTTACCGTGTTCCTGGCAAACACACCGGGCGGCATGTCGTTCGCTTACAAAATCGATGAAGAGCGAGTGTATAACACCGAGTTCACCGGTTACCCTGATATTGCTAATAACGGTAACTTGTTCTCCTACGGTGACAACTCTGCAACTCCTTAATTATTAGCTAGAAAGTAAGTAAGTATTTACTTATAATGGGCGTATCTATGATACGCCTTTTTTATTTTTGAATGGAGAAAGAAAAATGTCTGAAATCCTTAATGTGGAAGAAATCATCGAACCGGAAAAGGTATTGACCATCGGCGGTGAGCGACACGTTAAAAAGGTAATGACCGTTGAAGAGGTTCTTACGGCGATGAAAGCCGAGAAGGACGCTGACAACAAAGAAAAGACCCCAGATCAAGTTCTTGAAGGACTCGTTGATGCGGTAAGCATTGCCTTTCCTACTGTTGACCGTGAAAACCTGCTTTCTCTGTCGATTACCCAGGTTACGCACATCATCAAATTCATCAACGCTCCCGCGAAAAAGGAAGATGAGTCGGGGGAGTAAGTTCGAGACCTGCTGACCCTATTGATATTGGTTACATGATCACTAGGGTCTGTCGCTTCTATGGTATGAGCGATGAGCAAGTCTTGAATATGCCATACAACAGGTTTTGGGTGTTCAGCAAGAACATTGATCGAATAAGAGCGGAAGAAAATTTAATCAATCTTGAGATGTTAATAGCATCTCGGAGCAAGTCGGAAGACAACATCAAGTCGGTAATGAACGGCTTAAAAGAGCGAATTGATTTGCCTACCAAAAGCGTTTTCGAGGCTTATGAAATTCACCCTGAATATGGCGTCCCAATTGTTCCTCCTGAAGATGGGGTAAAAGAAAAGTTTGATAGATTGAAGTGAGGTAACTAAGTAATGTCCCTTGAATTGAATATTGATTTGGCACTAGATGACTCCGGCGCTATCAGGGGCATTATTGGTTCTCAAAGGAATCTAAAAAAACTTCAAAACCAAGCACAGAAAACCTCCGGTGCTATCACGGAAATTGGCGATAAGTCAGAATGGTCTTTAGCCAAGCTTCGTGATGTCTTGGTGACAACATCGATCACCGCTCACGCAATATCTCATTTATCCTCAGCGGTTACTGCATACGGAAGCTCTCTGATCGGCGCTAACGCTGAAATCGAGAGGATGAATACCTTACTTCTTGGACTCCAAGATCGTTCTTTAGAGTTTGCAGAGAAGCAAGCCAGAACGAACAAAGAGCTTGAATACCTACTTGATCTAACCCAGTCATCACCGGTTAACCTAAATGCTCTTTCAGACGCATTCGTAAAACTCAAAACCGCAGGTTTAGATCCGACGCAGGGTTCACTTCAGGCGCTTACTGATTCAATCGCCAGGTTCGGCGGCACAGACGAGCAATTCAAACGAGCTTCAATCGCTATCCAACAGATGTCCGGTAAGGGCGTTGTTTCGATGGAGGAATTGAGACAGCAGCTCGGTGAAGCCATCCCTGATGCTTTGAAAACAATGTCTGACGCTTTGGGATTAGAGATTGGTCAGTTAACCAAAGAAGTTTCGATGGGGACAGTGGCCGCATCCTCAGCGATTGATGCAATGCTCAACCAAATGGCAATCCAGAATGAGGGATACGCCAAAGAGATGTCTAAAACTTGGAATGGCACAGTTCAACGTTTGCAGTCCAAGTGGATGATCTTTCAAAAAGAAGTGGGCGATGCGGGAGCATTTGATGAGCTTAAATCAGCGCTTACCGAGTTCACTGATGGATTTCTTGGTTCAGAAGAGGCTTTCCAGTTAGCGACAAAACTTGGTGGCGCACTGGCTGACATCATTCGAGTGGCAGCAGATGTTGTTGAGTTTGCTTATGAATGGGCTGACGCTCTGGAATATGTTGCCAAAGCGCTAATCGCAATGAAGATTCTAAGTGTAGTGAACAACAACACTGCCACGTTAGGAAAGACCTTCAAATCGACTGGTGCAACTGTCGTTTCTTCGGTAGCTAACATGGCCAGGTCTTTTGATAAGTCAGTGACCTCTATGGCTGCCGGAACTATGAATATCGGCAAGACCTATAAATCCACGTTGAGAGAGATTCAAGGCTTAAACAAATCCTATTACTCGATGGTTGATGAGCAAGCATCAAGAATGCACGTCATAAATGACCGGGTAAGAGCAAGCGGCGTGGCTACAGCAACCGCCTTTAATAGCATCGGCTCTTCTGCGAGAACCGCAGCCGCAGGAATTCGCTCTTTTGGTTTGTCCGTGTCTTCTATGGTGGGCGGGCCATTCGGGATTATGGTTTTGTCAGCAGAAGCAATGTTGTTTGCTTATGACGAAATGTTCCGTAAGACCGATAAGCTCAAAGACAAGCTTTCAGAGCTAGATGCCAGATACTTCAAAGAAGAGGATGTTCAGGATCAGAAGGAGATTATTAAAACCCTTCGTGATGATCTTGATGAATATCGAAATGACCTTTTCTACTTGGAGAAAGAACGCGAGAACATGGCGGCTTCTCGTGATCGTCATGGCGTGGGAACTGGCGGATACCGAGATCGTGACCAGGCGGTGCAAAACTACGACCGCCGTATAGAAGAGATGAAAGCGAAGATCTCTGAGGCCGAGCGCGAAATTGAAGCAGGGCTGTCCAAGGTTGACGCTGCTTATGTGTCGATAGCCAAGAGACAAGGTGAACAAGCATTTAAGGTCATCAAGAATAATCTTGAGAGTGCTATCGACAAAGCCAATCAGGATATTAAATCTGGATCTGAAGCGATCACTGCGGAAGCAAAAAAGGTTGCTGAAGCCTCTTTGAAAGAGGGCGAAGATCTAATCAAGAAACAGTCACAGATAGCAGGCAAGCTTCGTAAAGAACTTGTTGAGAAGTCTTATGCGCCAATCCTTTCAAAGATCACTGATGAGATTGCAGAAGCAAAGGCTCAATACTCTGAATACACATCCCAGAGTTCCGGCTTGCTTCTGGATAACTTGACTCAAGATCAAAAAAGTCGAGCGACTGAGTTGAGCCAACAAATCAAGTTACTTGAGGATTTGGCCAATACCTATCAAAACCGAATCGATAAGGCTGATACGAGCCTGACTCGAATGGAGAATCAAGGTAACAAGTTCTCTTCTCCCAAGAAAGATACGCTTCAAGAGTATGTCAATCGCACCAATAAAGCGTTAGAGAAGTTGAAGGCTAAGTCTCAAGAGGTTAACCCTCATCTGGCAGAGCTAAACGAGTTGCTTACTCAGGGCGTTTTCAAAGGCAAAGACGGCTCTAAATACACTCAGGATGACGAGCTATTCATTGAGGCCAAGAAGATTGCTGAATCTCGTTTTGAGGTTGAAAAAGCCATTAAGAGCGAGAATGCCGCCAACGAAACCAAACTAGCTCTGGACTCGAAGTTAATTGAGATGCAGAAGCAGCTAGACCTGGCCAAACAAAAAAGCTTCGAGGTTATGGATGAGTCGAGCGAAAAAATCATTAAAGAGTCTGATGCCAGCATTAAAGCTGAAGCATCTATTCAGGCGCTTATAGAGTCTGCGACCGCCGACGGAGCTTTAAGCAAAGAGTCAGTTCTTGAGAAGTTTTCCAAAGAATTCAAACAGATCAGACAGGCAGCCAAGGACATCGATGACGTAAATCAGAAAATAAAAGACTTCAATCAGAACGCCAAAGATATGGAGTTTAAGAATTCAATTTCTGACCGGATTTCCAGACAGACTCAGGCCGCTAAAGAAGCTCTGATGAGCGAAAGACAGATAGAAGAGCAGAACCATCTAGAAAGACTTAGAAGGCTTGATGAGTATTACAAAGAGCTTGAGAGAAAAGGTTTAGCAACAGAAGAGTTCGGCAAGAAAATCAATAAAGCCAAAGAAGCCGAGAATGAGCGATATGCGACTAGATACGAAACGCGAGTTCAATCTTTGGCGCATGAGTGGAATGACACAGCCAAACAAATTGAAAATTTCCAAGTTGCTACCTGGAATAGCGCTTCGGCCGCGCTAACCGATTATCTAGTTGAAGGTGAATTGGACTTTGATAAGTTCGCCCAATCAATTTTGAAGATGATTCTTGAGATCCAAATCAAGAAGGCTATGGCCGGAATTGTCAGTGGAATCGGTAGTGCAATCGGCGGCTACCTCGGAGGTGGAGCAACGGCCGGCGCTCAGATAGATACTAATCCAGTAAGCTTCGGAAGCACTTTGCAGTTCAACTCTAACACCGTTGGTATTACACCTCATGCTAATGGCGGTATTTTCGGTGCATCAGGATCAATCCCTTTAAATGCCTATTCAAATGGAGGAATCGCCAAAGAGCCTCAGTTAGCTTTATTCGGAGAAGGCAGGATGAACGAGGCTTATGTCCCTCTGCCTGACGGAAAGACCATCCCAGTAACAATGTCGGGCGGTGGCGCACCAAATGTTGTTGTGAACGTTATTAACAAAGGTGGCAAGGATATGGATGCCAAACAAGGTAAGTCTCATTTTGACGGCAAGAAGATGATTCTTGATGTGGTGTTGACCGAAGCGAATAGACCAGGCGGCTTCAGAACTGGAATGAAGGAGGCGCTGAATGGATAAGATGCCACTTAGCAACATTCAAGACTCATCAAAGTTTACCGAGAAGCATCCTGATTCTGGTGTGACCTCAGATACAGATGGTGGATACGTTACTTCGAGGGCGAGGTTTACGCGAAGAGCCAGGATCGTTTGGACAACCGGATTCACAGAGATTTCATCCGAGGAAAAGACGGAGTTGACCGAGTTTTATCACAAAATAAAAGGCTCGGCAAAGGTCTTCCAGTGGTGGAATCCTCAGACGCTTGAGTGGATTAATGTGAGATTTTCGGGCGATCTGGATTGGACTTATGACGGTATTGGCTATCAATCCCTCTGGTCAACGAAGTTCACTTTGGTAGAGGCATAAATGAAAAATTTAACCATAGATTCAGTCATTGAAAAGAACAAACTGTTTTCTGACACACCATATCTTTTGTTGCTTGAGATAAGCGTTTTAGATCCAGAAACAAAGGCTCTTGAAGAGGTGTTAAGAGTTTGCCAAAACAATGAGGACTTTGAGTTCAATGGCCAAGTTTATGCCGCTGCCAATTTCATGATCGACATTCGATCCGAAGTAGGTGAAATGCCTACATTGCAGTTGAGCATCAATGATACGACCGGAGCTTTTCACACCCAAATAGAGCCTTATGACGGTGGGCTTGGGTTTGAAGTAAAACTGATGGTTGTCGACGGAAGCCTGGTAATTGGTAAACCAGAGATTGAAGAAGAATTTGAAGTGACATCAGCCACGGTATCCGGTTTTGCTGTTTCATGGGATTTAGGCATTTCTAATCCTCTGGCCATATCTTTCCCAAGGAGAATGCAACACAGGGAGTTATGTTCCTGGCGCTTCAAATCCAGAGAGTGCGGATACTCAGGTGAGAAGTCTTCGTGTGACTATACGTTAGACGGAGGGGATGGATGTGTGGATAAGGACAACACCCGCAGATTCGGTGGCTATCCTACGATGTTGAGGAATTAACATGAGAAAGATGGTTATTACTAAAGAAAGCGTTGATGAGCATTTGGAGACACCTTTTGAGTGGGGCGGCAATGATAAGAATGTCTCATTTGATTGTTACGGTTTAATTGAGTCCCTTTACAAAGACAACGAAATCTCTATTCCAACCCTAAAAACACGCCCTAAGTCGCACCAAGAGTTTCTTCAAAAATTTAGGGCTGGAATAACCTCGCAATACTGGGTGACAACCAAAGAAAAGATTGGCGCGATCGTAGTTTTCCAGAAAGGGCAAAACGAGTCTGACATTCATTTTGGCGTTATCACCAAAATTGGGTTTGTAACCCACGCATGTCCTGATCACGGGAAGGTAGTAACACAGCGATTGGGAGAGGTAGGCAGAATCGTTGGGTTCTATGAATACAGAGGAAAGCCAGATGCGGTCATATAGAGACTTGATTGGCACTCCATATAAGGTTGATGGTCGATCTAAGAAAGAGGGATTCGACTGCTATGGACTGGTTCACTACCTCCACAAAGAGAATGGAATCAAGATTCCTGACTATAAAGCCCCTGAAGATGCCTGTGGGATTACCGCTCTGATATTAGGTGAGTCTGTTAGATGGAAGCCCACGGAGCTTAAAGAAGGTGCTGTTTTGGTGTTTAAGCTGATGGGACACACCCATGTTGGATACGCCATCGATGAGAACACATTTATCCACGCCTGGGAGCAGACGGGCGGCGTTACTATCGAGCGCATATCACGCTGGAAATACAAGATTATTGGAGTTTATAAGTGGCAGTAGAAAAGGTCGTTACGGTAAAAAGCATTGATAATCCGCTTCAACCATCAGTAAGCGGCATTACTGAGCATAAATTACATTGGCGCGAAGGAATGAATCTTAGCGCCGTAATTGCGGTTTTAAACCCATCCTTGGATTATGTAATGGTCTTAAATGGCCAGTTAATCCAAGAAGGCGATTGGGGCAGCACAAGACTTCGAGCGGGCGACTTTGTTGTAATTTCTGACATACCAAGAGGCGGAGGCGGAGGAGGTAAAGGCATTCTTCGTATAGCTTTGACAATCGCTATCGTGGTGGCAGCAGCCTATACGGGTGGCGCGGCAGCAGGTTTTTTGCAAACAACATACGGTTTATCAGCGGCAGCGACTACTGCTGTTGGAGCAGGTATCACGGCAGCAGTAACCATTGCAGGAACAATGGCCTTAAACGCTCTTTTGCCACCTCCGACTCCTGACACTTCGGCTAGAAGCTACGATGTGACACAAGACTCACAGACCTATGGGTTTGAGGGGCCAAAAAATACCGCTAGAGAGGGTATCGCCGTTCCAATTTGTTATGGACGGCATACGATGGCCGGTAACTTAATCTCATTGTTCAATCAGAACGATGGCGATGATCAAAATCTCTATATGCTCATTAATGCAGGAGAGGGATCTATTGCCGGATTCTCAGATATTAGAATTAATGATCAGCCATACCGTGACTTTGATGGGGCAAATGTAGCTACAAGATTAGGATCTGAAGATCAGTCACCGATTCCTTGGTTCGGCTCAGTTGTTGAGTCTCACAATATGCAGGGACAGAGATTGGCTGATGACGATTATATCTACTTTGAAAGCCCTGAGATTGCCGAGCGCTTTCAGTTTGACTTTTACTTCCCGCGTGGCCTTGTTGCTTATGGCAGAGACAGTGGCAATAAACTTACGGCTAAAACAAAGATTTCAATTGAATATTCACCCGTGGATGAGAATACCTGGCAGAGCTTGACGGTATTAAGTTCTCTTGATCGATCTAGGCACACCTCGGACATTTATTTGTCAGATCTAGATCTTGATGAAGAGGTCTCATTAGAGTGTGACTACGAAGATTACGACGCAAGCCCAAACTGGATTGCAAACAAACAAAAAGTGTATGGCATCGCAAGCGGGAAGGTTTTTGAACACACTGGCGGAGGCGGCTCTTCGGTAATTGAATTCTCATCGAAAAAGAATTCTACAGTTAGACGAAGTGTGACCTCAGTAGGTAATCAACTCGATAGCGGAACAAGATACAAATTTCGTTTTAAAAGATTAACGAAAGAGGCAGATTCAAACTATCTAGTTAACCAAATCAACATCTCTGAAGTGAAAGTAATCAGAGATTACGGTGTTGGCATGTCTAACACGGCTCTTTTAGCGCTAAGAGTCAAAGCTACTGATCAACTAAATCAAACACCGAAAGTTACATTCAGACACTTAGGTAAGTTGGTAAAAGTTTATGACCCATCAAGCGACAAATGGTTTTGGAGAAATTCTTCGAATCCAGCTTGGATTGTTTGGGACATGATGACCAATACGAGGTATGGAGCTGGAATAAAGAGAAATCGAATTATATTGAGCGCATTTATCGAGTGGGCTGAATACTGCGAAGAGCATAATCTTCAATTTAATGGTGTTTTCGATGTTCGTCAGGGCGTTTGGGATGCCATTAAAAATGTTGCTCGTGTTGGCCGTTCACAGATCATCATGGAAGGGACTAAGTTTTGGCCAGTAGTATATCAACTGAAAGATCCGGTAATGCTGTTCAACAATGCCTCTATCATTAAGGACAGCTTTTCGATTACTTACATTCCTTCATCTGATCGAGCGAATGTTATCAATTACTCGTATTTTGATAAGACCGACTCCAACCGACAGAAGACGGTGAAGCTTGTCAGCACCCGCTCTCTGGATAGAGGGGATGACATAAAAGAACTTTCGGTTGTTGGTCTTGGTATCGACAATTATGAGCAAGCCAGAGAAGAAGCTAAATTGATGCTCAATATGAACGAGTTTATCAATCGCCAGGTTTCTTTTTCCGTTCCTACAGAATCACTCGCTGTAACTCTGGGCGATGTTGTTATGATCCAACATGACATGCCATCGTGGGACTTTGGCGGTCGTGTGGAGGAAGGCTGCACTACAACAGAAATCATCTTAGACGGCGATTACTCTCAGCTTAATCAAGAAGATGACTATCAGGTATTTATCCAAACCAACGCCAAGGATTTAGGTTCTGTGCAATTGACACAGATCGTTGGTGATTATGTGTATGTCGACGCCATTCCTGAAGGAAATAACATCAAGCGCTTAGTTGTTAATGGTAACGACTATGAGGTGAAGTCCGTAAAAGAGTTCGAAGGTATTGGATTCGCTTTGGAAATGGATTCAGTTCTAGGTCTTCTGCCAGGAATGGCTGTTAACCTTTGGGATACCGATGTTATTGAGATGCAAACAGCCTCATTCAGTGCGGATGCTCCCGATAGAGTTACAACCTATGCGCCATTTAGTTTTGTCCCATCCAAAGGGGATAAGTTTATGGTTGGCCCATTAATAAATAAAAGAGCAACTTACCAGATCCAAGCAATTTCTGGGGATGGATTTCACGAGCGCCAGATTACTTGCATCGAATACACCCCGGAGTTGTTTATTTCGGGTGAAGTTTATGAGCAGCCTGGATACGGCAATCTCAATAAACTTAGCCACTCAGTGTTAAGTGATAATGGATTTGAGGAAGAATTACTTCCTATCGGTGACGTTGTAAAAACCAGATTATCAATCGACTTTTACAACGACAGCCCAATCTATCGAGAGACCAAAGTTTTACTTTCCAGAGCCAATGGAGAGTTTATCGATTACGGTAATCATTTCAGCTCGTTCCAAATTGACGTTACAGAAGGCGAGTTGATTAGGATTAAGTTGGTTGCTAGGGACACTTTAGGTCGATACATGGCTGAAACTTCAGCCCCAGAGTATTCACATACGGTTGTTGGAAAATTAGCACCCCCTCAAGATGTGAAGAACGCAATAATCGAGAAGGTGATTGGCGGGATTCGCATGTTATGGGACAACGTGAGTGATATTGACCTTGCGGGTTATTCAATCAAAGAAGGCGATTCATGGGATTCTGGCGTGACTTTGGCCGATCTTCACAAATCCACAAATATCTTTATCCCTATTTCTAGCGAAGGTCAGAGACGTTATTGGATCAAAGCGGTAGATACATCCGGCAATGAATCTGAGAGTCCATTGTTAGCTGAGGTTGATATTGACCCTCCTTCTCAAGTGACTGGTTTCTTGGCCGTCCAAGACGGTAACTTGGTTAGCTTAAGATGGGACGTGCCTATCACAGCAAAAGAAACTGGTATTGAATACATTATTCGTAAGGGCGATACCTGGAAAACTTCTGTTGAGGTGGCTCGAACCACAGGTGACACATATAAGATCAATTCTGAAACCAAAGGGGATAAGATTTACTGGATCAAAGCGAGAGACATTATCGGTTTGATGAGTAAAGAACCGTCTTTTGCCACCGTGAAAGTTGATTATTTGAAGGATCGAAATGTCATCAAGACAGACGACCATTCAGCAGACGGTTATCCCGGTCGACTTGTTAATCTTGAGAAATCTGGGGATAGGCTTCAGAACATCAAAGGTCGAGTAGAAGGGGATTATCTCTTTAAAGCGACAACGCCATACCCCGTTTACGCCCGTAATTTGGTTGCCATGACCCTGACAGCCGTTAAGGATGTGGGAATTCCTTGGGAGGATGCAACTTTTACCTGGGACAGCGAAGAGGCGAGACAAAGGTGGCTTCCAGAGGGAGAGATCACGGATGTTGATGCCAAATTGTTTATGTCCGGTAAATCAGACAGTGTTATCACCAGCACTAAAGATTTGTTAAAAGTTGGCTTGCATGATGACACCAACATTGATGGATACAACACGGTTTACGATGAGAATGGTGACTGGCTTCCGGCAGACGAAACACCTTCAATTGAACAGAATGTAGTTGTAGATCCAAATGACGGTCGATTTGTTGGAGGTGCGGTGATCACAACAAACTCTCAATTGGAATATGACTGGCCAATAGCAGTCTCACCGATTGATTCTATGTTCCAGTTTTGGGTAAAGGCGAATTCAAACTCACAAGATCAGGTGATTTATTTCCAAACAGAGTTGTATGTATCAAGCCAAGCAAACCTCAAGACCAAGATCTTCATCGGAAGGGATGGTCACGGTCGCTTCTTCTGTCGAGATGATTTTGGCAGGAAAATGAGATTGAGCATGGAATTTAACGATGGCGAGTTGGTTCTTATTGCCTTCAAGCAAACTGAGGATGTCAGAAAATTCTATGTTGGCAAGCAGGGCGGAGAGATTTTAGCTTCGGAGCTTGAGCATTGCCCGTTAATTCCAGAGGGAGACGCTCTGTCAGGGGTGAATTTTGATAGGCGTAAAGTTAAGTTTTCGGCTTAATAGTAAGTAAGTTCTTACTTATAATGTTAGAATAGGCAAAAATTAATAGAGGTTATTAAGATGAGCGTTAAAGATAGTTTACAAGTTATTGGCAAGATGTCAGCGACCCTTAAAAAAGCTGATGGAACAATTGAGAAGTTCAATAAGAACAACCTAATTGTTGATATTGGTTTCGACTTTATTGCAGATGCAATAGCAAAAGCGTCCGGCCGACCTCCTGTTATGAGTCACATTGCAGTGGGAACTGGGACGACCGCGCCCGCCAGTGGCGATACAACACTTGAAAGTGAGTTAACTCGTAAACAGATCACTTACTGGCATTCTGCTGGCACAAAAGAATTCGCTGTAGAAGCTACGTTTGATCAGGGCGAAGCTACTGGTGCTTTGACAGAAGCAGGTGTGTTCAATGATGGCGTTTCAGGCATCATGTTGGATCGTGTCGTTTATGCGGTTATCAACAAAGGTGTAAACGACATTCTTACAGTTCGATTCACTTTTGATCTTTCTTAAGAGGTCTTGCTGTGGGCGTTACTTTCTCTGAAAGCGGTGTTAATCACACTTGGACGACAGCCAAGTTTTCTTGGAACTCAGTTGAGGCAAGATTAGCTTGGCGATTGTTTAACTACGTTATAAAGGTGATTGACGTTGATGAGTTTATGAACTTTGAATCGCCCGCCGCCGACTCTACTGATGAAGATTTTTATTCACTTCTGGATAAACGATATTTCAGTCGTGAGTCGATCACCATTCAAGAGTCCGTGTCGAAAAGCATTAGCAAGCCTTTCGACACCTCTTCAGTAACATTCGGAGATAAGTTTGGGCGAGTAATCCCTATTGAGAGTGGATTTACTTTGTCAGAGACAAACCCTCCAATGTTCACTCTTGATATGGATATTCAGGTTTCAATGCCTTTCTTTGAGATTGATTCGAAACATTACAAGCCAGAGGCTTGGGTCGAGTCGATCAGTCTAAACGACAACAGACCGAACTTTGGTTTCAGTCTATCCAATAATGAATCTCTTCAACTTGTGGACGTTATGGATAGGGAAACTCAGTTCAACCGAGAGTATTTTGAGGCTTTGGATGTTGATAGTGCTGGTCTAAGCAAGGATCTTTCATTGATTCAATTGGAGAACATACCTGTTGACTCAATGATGTTCAGAACACCAGATATGACGGTATCCGACCTTAAAGTCTCAAAAGTCGATCTGGACTTCAACTCATTTGCGGCGGCTCTGTCATCCGACTCTCCGGTGGGTTATTCAGAGTTCAAGCGGTTTGTGCCAGGTGACTACGAGTATACAGAGGCTTTATTCAAACTGTCTCTTACAGGGCGGAACGGCTCTCAAGCTCACATTACCGATTTAAGTTTATCTATCGATCTACCTGATGTTCATGACAGAGGCAGGGTGATAGTCGATTCAGCAGGTTGGATCGAAGTTAACTTTAACCGACCTTTTTATGTTGCCCCAGAAGTTAATGCAACTGTCGAATCAGGAAGTGGTTCTTCTGTCCCTTATGCCGTTGTTCGGGATGATGTAACCAAAGATAAGTGTTTCGTGGCGCTGGTAGATCCAGCAACCAGAAACTTTACAACGGGAACATTGAGATACCACGCCATAGGATATTAAGAGGTAATTATGCAATCGTTTATTCAAATTCCAATTACCGAAGAGTTGGATGACTCCTTACCGCTTCTACTAAACAACACTAAGACAGCATTGTCCCAATCATCCGGCAGTTCATTTCCTGATGACGATGCGGATTTTATTGGTAGACCTTGCTATCGAACCGATCAAAAGAAGCTGTATGTTTGCACCAGCATTTCTCCGTCAGTGGTTTGGACATTGATGTTCGACTTCAATATTGGCAAAGGTTATGCAGCATTAAACCACAACCACGATTCTGATTACGCAGCTAAGGATCACTCTCACAATGACTATGCGCCAACTGACCATAGCCATTCAGAGTATTTATCTAGTAATGGCGTGACGAGCACTTATCACTCAGGCAATGGCGGTCGCGGTAAAGTTGTGAGCCGAGATTCATCAGGAAGAACAACGCTTGAAGGGCTCTATTATCGTTATTCAGGTGCTTACGCATCCAAGGACGATGTTTCTTACGTGTTAGGTGTGAAATCCAAAGATGCAGATCAGAGCATGGTGAAACCATTGAGCATTGCGGATCTCAAAGAAGCGCTGAATATCCCAAGTATGACTGTTTCGACTGATTCACCATCTGGCGGTAAAGATGGTGATATTTGGTTTCAAGTGGGGGCTTAAATGAGTTCATCAATTAGAACGCCTGAAGCCTGGAATTTTCTTTCGACTTACGCTAGGAGAGACGGTGAGTGGCAACCTTCAAAGGTCTGGGGAAAAGTTAACGGCCAGTGGCTTTCTATGGGTGGCACAGTAGCCACCATCTCAGTTAATCATGATCGTTTCAAAACAATTGATGTTTGGGAAATCCTGAAAAGCAGAGGCGAGGAAGATTCCAGAATTATCGTCGTAGAAATTGGGTTGGATGTTGTTGTTACACCAGAGCCAGAAGCCTATCGATTAACACCTGAAAAAGAAGAGAAATACGGCTGTGCTATTTATGCGGTAGGAGATTGGCTGCCAAATCAAATTCTCGTTATCAAAAACAGAGGTTATCTATTCGGCAAAGGTGGAGACGCAGGTCGCGGGGGTATTCCTATGTTAAGACCTCCTTCAGATGGTGAAGATGGTCATCCCGCAATCATTACAAACATCCCAACGCAGGTCGAATCTGAACAAGGTTTGATTTGTGGAGGTGGTGGAGGTGGTGGCGCAGCCGGAACTATCCCGCCAGATGCAGGGCGATACTACGCTAGTAAGACGCCAAAGTATAAATACACTGGCGAAAGGCATCAGGGTTATCAAGCTAAAGGCTATAGTCACTTGATCGCATCATGTTACGGCTCTTATGCGTATTCTATAAGGCACGGAAATTGGGCTGGTGTGATCTCTAATTCTGATGAAGAAAACAGCCTCTATGGATCTGGCGAATGGGGCTACTCACAGGGCAACATGTCGGGACACATCACCAAATACCCATCCCTTTTGTCTGAAGAGCAAAGAGGTGGATACATGGGCGGCCTTAGCCTGGGAATGTCTGCGGGCGGAGGGGGTGGCACTCCAAACGGAAGATATGCCGTTCGTGCTGTGCCAAATACGGTAAACCCCACGGGCATTCCTGTTTCTCAAGCCACTCATTACGGGGATTTTGATACCAAGACAAACTCAGGCTCGAATCAAGCAGGTAAAAGCGACATCAGCGCCTTGTCTGCACCATTGCAGAGAGTAATTCTTTATTCGCCTTACAGAGTGTTTGGGCCATATAACTCAAACGCCAAGTCGTCTGCTGTGGGTGATATGTATGATGACTACACAAATTTGTCCTTATCTGCCACCAAAGGATCTCAGAGCGCGAGCGGCAAAACTCTGCAATACGCCTTTATGGATGACGATACGGGAGATGTGAACGAGGAAACCTTTGCAACACAGTTAGATCCCGAAAACACCGTAAGCACTGGGCAGCGAGTTGTTAAGCCAAACCCAAGACATCACTTTTTAGGAACAACAGGGGGATTCGGCTATGACTTTGCTAAGATTGTTCGAGAATCCTTCAAGCCTCTATTGAGACCCGACAATGCGGCAGACATAAACGTCACTAAGTTCTCATCATTGGTTGGAACAACTCATCGATTCGTTCATCAGGGTTATTACTACAAGCCGCCTGGATTAGAGATTCAGGATGTCTCAGATAGCGGTTTGGATGCAATGAAGCTTCAGAGAGGATCACCTGGGTTTGCCAGTGGGAATAATTATAATTTCTCACCTGGACTTGGTTACTCTTACACGCCTTACAGCGCAAATTTAGGTGTGGTTGCGGGTTCTGTCCCTAAGCCTAGAAGTTTGCCTTACGACTATGAAAGAAGTCATTTAATCAAACGGACATTGAGAAGCGAAAGAACGCCGACTATTGGCAGAATCACCAAGGGCGACACCTGTTATTTTGATGCGCTTCATCTTGCGATTCACAGTCCAACATGGGGTATGCCAGGTATGAATCAATGCCTGGGAATGTATTTGCCTTTCAATAATGACGAGTTGTTGGATTGGGATGTTTACACAGCCAAAAAAGGCGAAGTATCTCAATCTGCTGATGGCTACGAGCGCTTTTATCACAACGGCTTTGCTCAATCCTCCAAAATCACAAAGGCATCAGAGGCTATCTTTTGGTGGGCTAAATGTGGTGGCGTAGAGTCTTCAGGAACAATCATGCCTCGATTACATGCTCTTGAAGAAAAGAGTTATGGAACTGGATCAAATATCTATTACTACAAACGACCTGTAACTGAATTAACACCCCCGATGCTTACTGGAATTCACCCAAGTCACTCTTACTATAAGCAAAAGAACAACCCTCAACTTCGAGATGCCCAAGAAGCTCCAATACAAAAAAACTTCGAAGAGTATATGGTTGTGGATAGCGCCGGAGAAAAAATCGAAAAAGCGCTATTCCGTATTATGTCTGCACAGGGGAGTGGTGGTTACGGAGGTGCACCCGGTCAAGATGGCCAAGATGGGACGGACGGTTGGAGTTTTTTCACGCCACACCGGAAATTCTTTGGAGGATCTAAGGGTGGTAAAGCTGGTCCAGCCATTAAAGGCGCTCAATATATTATGAGCATCAAAACAAACGCTCATGACCCAACCTGGAATGGTTTATATGGTGGCACAATAAATATTTAGAAAGCTTATACCGCGCCCAATTCTTTTATGAGAAAATAATAAGTAAGTAATTACTTATTGATGGTATTGGAATGTTAGTCATAAAAGAAGAGGGCGTAAAAGCTGTAGTCATTCATCGTGACCAGACCGTCAATGTTGGCGCGTTAAACCCAAGCTTGCCCGAAGATCATGGGGACACCTTCGTGTATCTATCGATCATCATGGTTTTAGGCGTCATTGCAAAGAAGCTCTCTTCAAAAGAGCCACTTGATTGGAAGCGATTCATAGGTGAGATGATCTTCTCATTTATCGGAGCAATAGCTGTCTACCTGGCGGGAGACATTCAGGGCTTCGATAGCAAAATGATTCTTCTTATGGGCGCTCTGATGAGTCTTGGAACGGTCAGAGCATTTGAGTGGTTCGTCAAGATACTTGGTGTATTAAACAAGATGGTGAAACCGTGAAATGGCCTAAAAACTTCAAATTGTGGGAATTCCTTAAGTCCGATGTTGCCGCTCGAAAAGGGATAGACAACACACCCGACGACCACTCCATAGTTGAAAATCTAAAGCACACCGCCTGGATTCTTCAAGAGCTTAGAAACGAAATTTCTAGGTTCAAAAATAAAGACACTCCGATGACGGTATCTTCAGGTTTCCGTTGCAAGAAATTGAATCAAGCCATAAAGGGCGCGAAGAACTCTGATCACATGAAAGGATTGGCGGCAGATGTCAAAGTGATTGGCGTTAAACCTGCCGACTTCTACAAGTTCATCAAAGAAAGACCTTACCTTCATGATCGAATCAGTAAGGTAATTTTGGAGTTTGATTCGTGGGTTCACATCTCTATTGCGGAAGAGTCCACTAAAACCCAGTTCTTAATCGCAAAGAAAGTAAGAAAGTGGGGACGACTCGTGACAGTCTACGAGTCAGATACTTAATTAGAAGCGCTCAGAAGTCCGGCAGAGCGTTTCTGAGGACTTCTAAGCGTCCTATCAACAAAAGCTAGTGATGCACGTTAGGAGTCTTCATGCCGAGACGAAATAAGAACGCACAAAAACAACGCCGCAAGGATCGTCAAAATCTAAAAGAGGCTTATGTCCATAAAGAAGACGATTTTGATTCATTTGAAGGTGTAGAGCACTTTCAGCACTCCCCAGCCAAACATAAATGTAAACCGCTCGAAGCCAAGAATCAGGCTCAAGGTCAGTATATGGCGACCATTCAATCTAAAGTGATCACTTTTGGCATTGGCCCCGCAGGAACAGGTAAAACATTTATTGCCGCTGCTATGGCCGCAGATGCGCTCGCCAATAAGGAAGTAGATAAAATCGTGATTACGCGACCCGCCATTGGTGCAGACGAAGATCCCGGTGCTCTACCTGGCGACATCGATGAGAAATACGATCCATACATTGCCCCGTTTCTTGAAGTGCTTAATGACCGCTTGGGCGCATCTCATGTGAGATTGTTAAGAAATAATGGCCGTATTTTAAGTGAGCCATTGGCATTCATGCGTGGAAAGACATTTAACAAGTCTTTTGTGGTATTGGATGAAGCTCAAAACACCACTGTTTCACAAATGAAGATGTTTCTAACTCGCTTTGGTGATGATTCTAAAGTGGTTGTTAATGGTGATATTAAGCAGTGTGATTTGAAGAATCGAGAGTTGGTAGATGGAATGTCCGGCTTAGAAGATGCTGTAAGGCGATTGCGTAAGAAGTCTGGTGATATTGCAGTGTGTGAGTTCACCAAAGAAGACTCAATCCGTCACGGATTGACAAAAACCATTCTAGAAGCATACGAGGGTTAATTATGAGAATGTGTCACGAGAAAAGATTAAATGTCACTGGCGAACAGACCATCACTGTAATGAGTGAGGCTACAAATTACCAAGTATCTCTGTATGGAACTGGTAGTGTAGCCATTTACTTTAAAGTAGATAGCTTTGATGTTGAAGAGCCATTGGAAGACGGCAATATCACCCTGTCCTCTACAGAATCAAAGACCGTCCGCATTGAAAATGTCAGCTTATCTGCAATTATTCTAAAGCCAACAAGTAATGCAGATGCTTACAGTGCTGTCGTTGCGGGTATCAGCTAATGAAGTTTAGATCAATGTCGGGGCTAGGTGTTGTAGCCCAGTCTTTAGTTGCGAATTCTGTTAGACCAACATCCTTCACTTTAACTAGAGGTTTACTCAATATTGATACAGTCGTTGTATTTGGCGCAAGCATAATGGCTCAGTCATTTGGCGACATATCAGGCGTTGAAAGCAAGTTTCTGGATGCTGGAATCCCTGTTGATGTCTATGATCGCGCTACAAGTGGGGATGATACTGATGCAATGATCCTGAAACTGTCGGCGGTTATTTCTGAGTTTCAGCCTAATGCCTCTAGAACGTTATTCGCTATTCACTGGGGCGGGAATGATGTATCAAGGGAGGGGCCTTATCCTGGTGGAGCATCAACAATGGAGACTAACATGCGCTCAATGTTATCAGACATTAAGAACGCCGGTTTTAAGATAATGATGAGCGACATTTCGTATCGAGTGCCCCCAGCTTCGAATCCATCTCAACCATACAATGATGCTTTTATGTATCAATTGCAGTCAGAGTTCAACGATGTAGATTGGTTCTTATATCAGTTCACATTTGATAATCAGTCAGAGTTAGAAGTAGATGGAATACACCCTGGCTCATCTTTAGAGAGTTCTATTAGACAATATCTTGTTGACCAGTCAAAAGAGCATTTGATGAGAGTAGCAGAGGACACTGCAATCGTTAAGGATGTGGTCATTCAGTTCGGCAATAACTCTCTAATGCAAAGGGCTGCTGGTAGTAATGTCATAGCAACCAATGGAACTATTACAGATATACGCAATTCCGACTATTCAAAAATTTTAGGGTCGTCTGTTACCGTAAGCGGTGCTAACTCTGTCAACAATAATGGCAGGGGGAACACTGCTGACATTGGGAACGAAACCATCTCCTTGTTTAACGATGAATGCCTGAAGGACAGTTTATACATCACGTCAACAGAGCAAATGGATGTCGATCTTAGTGGTTTGCCCTTGGTTGATTCAGGTCTTTACACCATAGGCATTACTGCCAGTAGAGGTTCTGACACAGGAACGAGAATTACTGAATACACTGTTGATGGCGTTACAAAGACGCTGGATGCAGAACTAGCTGTTCCTAGTCAGGTGTATTTTTACAATGTATCTGGAGCAAATCTGAAGACGAGCGGCATTAAGATAAATGCTCAGGAGGGTAGCGTCTATGGTTATATTTCTATAGCCAAGATAGAAAGACAGGGAAGTCAAATCATCTAATCACCCTTAATTTGTCAAAAGTAGATCCGAAGTCCCATCTCCTAATATTTAACACTTGCTAACTTTAAAAAAATACTAATAATGTAAGTAAGTAGTTATTTATTAGGAGATGGCAGTGATTGAAGAAATCAAAGCTGCTTTTGGTGATAGAGTTCCTTTTCCTGACGAACCTATCGGCATTAATCAGTCAGACAAAGATTACGAAATTCTAAGTGCGTTTTTTATTCACCACGAACTTCTTTTAAAGGAGTCCGGCTTATTCAGCTCTAAGTGGTTTGATTACAAAATCATGCACCCTTACGAAGCCACTATGCACTTCATGTATTACTACATGGTGATGTATTCATGGTATATCAGAAAGTCGGTCGATCAGGGAATGGCTCACGGAGCTTGCGGCTTTAAGAAGATCAAAGAAAAGAAAGTCTCTCGATTTAAAGATTTCACAGAGTTAACACCACAAGAGCAAATTGGCCTATGGACTGCGCGTCAACACGCAGACGATATTGGCTGTCCTTATGATTTCTTTCTGATCACCGCGAACGGATGGTGCGAAGCTCGCGGAAGAAAGAATCTGTTACGACCTCAACAGTTGTATCACAAAGACTTGCTCCCTCACATCAAAGACGAGTGGGAGCAGAAAAAGTCACGCCAAATAGTCTTTTCAGATAAAGATTACTACAAGCACACGTCTTACAGACAAGATCCGGTGCAAAACGAACACATTCGATTTGTTGTTGAGCAGGTAAGAAAAACCAGGATGCCAGAGTTTGCTATTGCGATGACAGTAATTAAGAACAGCCTGGTAAGTCCAAACCTTCTTTCCTCTGTTTTTGGTGTTGATTTATCAGATAAGGCACTGAAGATAGCGGTAGAGGACGAGAATAATTTAGTCCTTCCATTTGATTAGAAAAGTAAGTAAGCTTCTACTTACATTTTAGGAGATAAAAGCATGAGTCAAACCCAAGACAGTTCAGTTATGAACACCACTCAAGATTTTTCAGATCGTGGCGAACGCAAAACGCTTACTCGAAAATCAAAAAGTCGTCATGTAAATACTCAGGGCAAGTCTAAGCCTAAGAAAGAACGTTCTTTGGATATGCACGAGAAGAAGTTGCTTGAGCTGAAAGAAAAGGGCGTCCCCGTCAGATTCGAGAAAAACGGAAGACTGGTCTCAGGAGTAATCCTTGATATTGATCGCTATGCCGTTTGCATTATGGATTCCTCCGTAAATCAAGAATTGGTCATTATGAAGTCAGCAATTTCGAGCTTTTGTCAGGACGCAAGAGGTAAGTAATTGTGACTGCTGTAGCGAAATTTGATTTTGACATTGCCTTCCAAGAGAAAATTGCGGCAATGACAATTCGTGACTTGGAGTTCAACAATAGAACAGACGGCCTTGTTAAACCTGATTACTTTGAGAATCAGGCTGATGCAGCCTTAGTTAATATTGTTCTGAATCACTACAAAACATATCGGACGATTCCAGATTCCAAGATTTTAATTGCCAAAGTAAAAGGTGAGGTTGGCAAGACAATTCGAGAAGACATGATGGACGAGGTGAAAGAGTCTATCGGTCGAATCTTCAAGGAAGATATTTCTGATGTTGATTTCATGGCAGAGCAAGTATCCACATTTGCTCGTAACCAGGAAATGACTCAGGCAATCACCAAATCCATCGATTACCTGGAAAAGGGCGACATGGATAAGATCTTCGAAGCTGTTCAGAAAGCAATGGAAGTTGGCCTGTCTGATATGGAACGGGAATACGACTTCTGGGATAAGGCTGATCAGCGTAAGGATCGAAGACTTGCTCTTGAGAGTGGCGAGATCGAACCGGATTCAATACCAACAGGAATCAGAGCTTTAGATGCCGTTCTTAAGCACAAAGGCTGGGGAAGACGAGAGCTAGTTTCCTTTATGGGGCCACCAAAGTCAGGAAAGTCGATGTCACTTGGTGATTTTGGTATCCGAGCTTCTATTCAGGGTTACAACGTCATTTATTTCTCGTGTGAAGTAAGTGACGAGATCATTGGTGAACGTGCTGAAGCCCATGTCTCTAGAACTTCCATGTCTGATCTAGCTGAAAAGGCAGAAGAGGCGTGTGAGCGAGTAAAAGATGTAGGTAAGAAAGCTGGGAAATTCATCATTATGGAATTCCCAACTGGAACATTGTCTCCTGCCGATGTAACTCGAATCTTGAATAACTACAAGGCTAAGGGTGTTTTGTTCGATATGGTCATCACCGACTATGCCGACATTATGCGTCCCAGCGTGAACTACGGCGATCCAATTCAAAACTCCAAATCCATTTATGTAGATCTTCGAGCAATTGCAGGTGTGTTCAATTGTGCTGTGTTAACAGCAACACAAACCAATCGTGATGGCGCGAAAGAGAAGACCGCGAAGATGGAACACGTTGCGGAAGATTTCAACCGGGTTCGCATTGTGGACTTACTTATCACTATCAACAAAACAGACGAAGAGCGGGCTGCGAATGAGGCTCGACTTTATTTCGCTGCCTCTCGAAACCAGGAAGGCGATTTCTCGCTTCGAGTTAAGCAAGACTTGTCGAAGATGATGGTGATCACAAAAGTCTTAGGAGTTGAAAGCTAATGAGTTTCAAGGGCGTTCATACAAGCAAAAGAGGCAGTAGCGAACTGAGAGACCTTTTGGATGAGGTGGATATGGAAGACTATCTATCCACTCAGGGCGTCCACTACAAGTTGACTCGTGGATCTTCCGGTGAACAGATCAATATCAGGGAATGCCCGGCTTGCGGCAAGAAGAAGTGGAAGGTCTACATGAACAGAGATACAGGGCTAGGCAACTGCTTTTCTGGCTCATGTTCGATGTCTACCTTCAATAAATTCAAGTTTATCAAAGCGCTGATGGGATTCGAGAAAGACTATGAAACTGTCGAACACATCAAAGCGTATTTGAGAGATCTTGGATGGCGGCCTAAGAAATTGGAGTCTGAAAAGGTCGATTTCTCTGTTGATCTTGAGTTGCCCAAGTGTGTCGATCTGCCCGATGACGGTGAGAACCTTGAATATCTTGAGGATCGAGGTGTGACCGGTGATCTGGCTAATTACTTTCACCTGAAGTTCTGTGAAGACGGAGTGTTTTATTACTACGACATCGAAGGTGAAATGAAATACCAGGATTACTCTCAGAGAGTGATTATTCCGATCTTCGATGAAGAAGGAAAGCTGGTTAGTTATCAGGGGCGGGATGTCACGGGAACGTCAGATCGAAAGTATCTGTTTCCACCTGGATTCGCGTCAACCGGGCAATACCTCTACAACGCTCACAATTTCGTTGATCAAACTCGGGCGATTATCAATGAAGGGGTCTTCGATGTGATCTCAGTTAAAGCGGCTTTAGACGATCATTCGGAATTGAGAGACATCATTCCTTTGGGATCATTTGGTAAGAACCTAAGTCAGTTGTCAGATGGAGATGACCAGTTAAGCGTGTTACTGCGGCTCAAGAAGCGAGGTCTCAAAGAAGTGACCTTAATGTGGGACGCAGAGAAAAAAGCACTGAGAGACGCTTTGGATACCTGCAAATTGTTGGCAAGCATTGGCCTTAAAGCGCGTCTTGCGTTCCTTCCCAAAGGCTGCGATCCCAATGAAGTAACTCACGATGAAATTGCAGAGGCATATTACACCGCTGTCCTTTATACCCCTGCAAACGCCTTGAGAATTCAAAAGAGAATTCTTACTGAGTTTTAGTTGCCGAACATCGAGTCCCCAGTGTCAGGAAGTTAGTATTTAGAATTATTGTTATAGGAGATTAGTTTAATGTCACTTCAAAATATGATGGATTTAAGAGCATTTTCGCCGGATTTGTCCGTCAATAAAATCAAACATGAAAGTAGATCAAGATTGTGGAAGTTTCATGAGTCGCTAGGTGTAGCTCTTTATAAAGGTGAAGACCCACTCACGCAGGTGTGGATGACTATTTATCCAAGCAGTGGAAGGCATTTAACAATCAATGTTGTCAGACACAAAATTAATAAATCCCGCAAGGGACTTGGTAGCCTTCACTGCATCAACACCTATGAAATCAATCTCTCTCATGGCGAAGAGTCAGTTGCTCTGCAAATTGAGAAATTTATTACTCAAAATTTTGATTTATTGAGAAAAGTGTTAGGTAGTGACCCGAAGAGAGTCATGACAAATGGCGATTTTAATAGTTCACATTATCTTCCTACAAGTTGGGCATCAAAGCTAAGTGGAGACGAGATCAATATCGCAGGCAAATCAGGGATTACTGCGATATTTGATCAATTACCAATGATCAATTTTGGTGGATTGACTTATTTTAGAAAGAATCATCTCTACAAAGGCATGGGCAAAGACACCATCCAACGTGTCTGGGGTAAGCTGTTTGACACCCCCTTGCTTGAGCATGACTTCTCCAATGAAATCAACCCAATACAGCTTGCCGGAGAAGCACTGCCAAAGCCAATCTCTGGTGTCAACTCTGAGATCGCTTCAGTGTTCTCAGAGAAGGTATCGATAGGCGGATTAGAAGGTTTGACTGAAGAGAATAAAGCGCCCAAAAAAGCAGTCAGAATGATTAACTCAATCAAGTGGGGGATGTTCGCATGAGCACCGAAGAAAGCGGTATTTCGTTTGAAACGGCAAGATCGTGGAAGAATGGCTATCAGTTTGAATGCAAGAAGACCAAGCGAAACTGCAAACTGTTCATTTGTAGTCATATCATCAAGGCAAAAGAAGAAGGCCGCCTGGACAGCTTTGAAGACTGCTCTAAAGCGATTGATGGTAATGCCTGTCTTGCAGTGAAGATGATGGCTAAAGAAGAGGAGGAGGGTAAGCCTCTTTTCTTCAAAAAAGCGATGAACCCCTTTGAAGCGACAGCGGCCAAGTCATCAAGCAAAACAGAGAGTGGCAAAGTAGATAAGAAGTCTGACTCTTATAAGCGAGGCCGTCTGGGCAGTAAATCTTTGGCTTCTAGTAATAAGTCAAAAGTTACTTACAAAACAACTAAGAAGAAGCCTGAAGATACCTCACTGGATGTTAAAACCTTCGAAGATGCCCTTAACACGGAAGCCGAAAAACATGCCATTGGATAAGACAAAACAATACATCAGTAAAACATTAGAGCAGCACCAAGAGACGCTAATCAGAAATGATGGTTGGGCGAACCTGCTGGTCTCCTGTGATGCAAATACAGACAAGATGTTTGAAGAGGCTGGATACAAGTTTTTAGGTGCAGCAGATTCCCCAAATGGGGAGGTTCACATCTTCATGGATCAATCAATTGAAGAGATACAAGAGGGGTAATATGTCTTTTCCAGAATACGACTTAATTCAAGAACTCAAGAAAGCTTCAGGCAAAAAGCGTGAAGAGGTGCTTCACAAATACATGAAGGAACACCGCATAGAAACTGAGATGCTACTGAAGGCGGCGCTCAATCCATTTGTCACCTATGGAATTAAGAAGATCCCTGAGTTTGACTGTGTTGACTCCGATGTCGCACCTATGAATAGTTCAGCTTGGGGCAGCAGTATTTACGATTTAGCGCAAAAATTGGCTGATAGAAGCCTTACGGGTAGAGCCGCTATTGAAGCGATACAAGAGCATCTGTCTTTCTGTAGTCAGGAGCAAGCCGAAGTCTCTGTTGCCATCATCAAAAAGGATCTGCCCGGCATCAGCGCCAAGACTGTTAACAAAGTTGCGCCAAATATGATTCCTTATTTTGATGTAATGCTCTCCCACAAATATGAAGAGAAGCGAATCAAAGAGTGGCCAGCCTCCGTAGAGATTAAATTGGATGGCGTTCGGTGCCTTGCGATGGTTCAGTTCACCGTTTCGGGGGCAACCGTCAAATTCCTTTCCAGAACAGGGAAGCCTATTAATGACTTCCCTGCAATCAGGACATCACTTTATAAGTGGTGCAAGAAACTAAAAGATAGAGCCGCCTTCTTTTCTACTTTAGCCAGTTCGGGCTTTGTAATAGATGGTGAAATCATCTCCAAAGACAATCAATTCAATACGATTGTTGGTGAAACCCACAAAAAAGAAAATTCAGAAATTGCCGCTGAGTTACACGCCTTTGAGATGTTCACTCTGGACGAGTTTCTTAATGGGTCAGGCTACATGAAGAATCTTTACCCTCAAAGAAGACATCGACTTGAAATGGCTTTTAAGTTTTACGATGCGCGAGTGGATACGCTTGGTAATATTGAGGAGTTCAAAGAGGTTGTAAAGCTATCCCGCCGTTACATTGTGAACTCTCATGATGAGATTGAACACTACTACCAGACATTCCGAAACAAAGGTTTTGAAGGTGCAATCGTCAAGCCTAATAACTTTCCATACGAGAAGAAGCGCTCTTTTGGGTGGCTAAAAATCAAAGATCGAAACACAGTCGATGTGGAGATCACCGGATTACAAGAGGGCACTGGTAAGTTTGAAGGACAGCTTGGTGCTCTGGTTGTTAACTTCGAAGGTGTGACTGTAAATGTCGGATCGGGTTTAACAGATGCCCTAAGAGAATCCATTTGGCTGGATAAAGACTCTCACATTGGTCGCCTGGTTGAAGTTGAGTATCACGAAGTTACACCTGATAAATCACTTCGACATCCTCGCTTTATTCGTTTCCGTGACGATAAGCCGGTAGAAGATGGCGTGGGAGTGTAGTCATGTATTGGATTATTGTGATTCTCGTCCTCTTAGCCGACATTCTTTTGAGTGCGAACAACCCTTATGCAATCTACGCCATCTTAATCTATGGATTCGTTTTCACACTGGGGATCGCAGTCTTTCTAGATAATGACCAAAGTGAATTCTTTAAACAGGTAAAAGAATTTCTTTTTGTATTCTGCTTTTTCTGTGGCTTGGTCAAAGTCGCAAGCCTAGCTGGACTGTCATATATGGCAATGATCTTGGGAGGATAGAAATGTTGTTAGAACGAAACCAGGTGTTTTCCGTTATTGGCCTTGACCCTTATGACGCTCAGATAGCCATCTTCAGAGATTACGAGGATATGCACACCACCATGAAGGCACTGTTCGGAGATGAAACGGCTCAGTGGTTTGAGGCTGAGTATCACGAAGGCAGTAACGGACAGATCTTTCAGTTCGATGTAAAGGGAAGCCCATATTATGCGGCTCTTATCGAAAACGATTCGATCAACACCATTACACATGAGGCCAGTCATTTTGCTGATATGGTGTTGGACGAGAAGGGCGTTCCTCTAACCATAGAAAACACTGAGGCCAAAGCTTATTTGGTTGGACGCTGTGCAGAGCTTATGGCGGAAGCACTTTGGCCAGACCCAGAAGAAAAACCTGAAATACAGCTTGAAATGGATCTAAATTTTCATTAACTTAATAAGTAAGTAATTACTTACTTGATCGGAGAGTTTTATGACCTATCTAATTACAAACCGCAAAACCAGCAAAGCTAAGACCAAAGAGCTTGAGGGTGCAGAGGTGTTTAATCCTGAAGCAAACATGCCTGATGGTGAAGTTTACTTCTGTGAAGCTTTGGATGCCGATTCGGTAGAGCTAAGTAAGTCGGACTCAAAGAGCGTGGCTTACGGAGGAGTTATTCGTGAGTGTGGATCTGAAGAGTTCTTTGTGTCAATGAGAGCGGCAGACGTTCAGAACGTGCTGTTTTACATCCACGGATACAGCAACACTCCAAAAGAAGTAATTGATCGTAGCCAGGAACTACAGAAGCGCATCGATACTGAATCTAATAGCCAAGGACATGGCAAGACGCTTGTAGTCCCTGTTATCTGGCCTACAGATAATGACTTCGGCGCAGTGAAGGATTATTGGGATGATCAGAAGTCGGCCGATGCTTCTGGCGCTTCATTTGGTCGTGCCATTCTCAAGATGTTTGAATGGCAGCAAAAACAGGGTGATCTGTGTGACATTCGCATGTCAGTAATTGCTCACTCAATGGGCAATCGTGTTCTGCGTGAATCTCTTTGCTACGTTGAGAAAGAACTTGGTGATATGCCATTGATGTTCCGATCGATCACAATGGCTGCTGCTGATGTGGTTAACGAGACATTGCATCGTGGCAATCGCGGCTCAGTAATCACTCGTGCGGCTAAGAAGGTATTGGTTTTGTTCGCAAGTGATGACCTGGCATTGCGTGGCTCAAAAGTTGTGAACCTGAAAAATCGCATCGCCTCTCGTCGCCTGGGACATACTGGCGTAGAGAATCTATCGAAAGCACCGGACAACATTAGTCAGATGGATTGTGACTCGTTCAATACCGCAGTGGACAAGCCAACAGGTCATACATACTTTCTGAGTCATCTAGTGGTAGATCGCCTGGTTGGGCTAATCAACAAAAAGTCAGTAGTTTGATTACCTTGTTTTAGTAAGCTTGAGGTCGAGTCACTTCGGCCTTTTGCTCGCTAAAATCTCTTTTTGTCAGACATATCTCACAAGACCAGTTCTCGTTTTCTCAATTGACCCCTCTTTCTAATACTTATTTCTGATACCGAGTTTTGATATGGCTTTACTACTATAGTGCGACACGTTAAGAGCAAAATCAGTCCCGTAAGAGACCGAAACTAAAGGAGGTTACTCATGATAATAATAAATAGGTGAACTCTAATCAGCTGTATTAAAGGCAGCAAACTTACTTCGGAGAGAAATATGGGAAAGCTAAAAGCTAAAGGCTCTTTAAATGTGGCGGTTGATGTAGGTTGGCCAGTGAAAATCCTCGATGGAGGATTCTCAGATCAATCTATCACTGACGCTATTTTTCAGGCCGTTTCTCATGTCGGCGATTCGGTATCCAAAGAGTCCGTATCAACTCTTTATACCGCAATCAAAACATCAACCCTAACCAACAACCTTCCCACAGGATCATGGATCACAGGCTTCAAAGATACGGAAATCCATATTCGTATTGAAAATGCCGACTCTTCTTTTGATCTTATCGGGTTGGACAAGAAGATTTTGGAAAATGTCGAGTTCTTCAACCAAGTTGTTGACTCTATGAACTTTCTGGACTTCATCAATGAGGTGAAGGAATCGGTAAATAATGATGTTGTCTTGGAGCATAAAGCGATTAAGAAGCTTCAAGACCATGAATTTATTACCCGCTTCCTAAGCTTCTTAAATATTTTGGCTGGCTCGATTGATAGTTATCTTGGTCATCGTGATAGTGAATTTGAAGTCTTTGCTTACTCTCGTTTGCAAGAGAAAGTTTTATTGCTTCTTAATGTCTTCTTCGCAAAAGACCAGGATTTGGCGGTCGCCTAATTCTTTCTAGCCCCTCAAAGTGAGGGGCTGTCTTCTCTCAAATACCTTTTTTTGATTAATAAGTGATCAAATTTCACCTTAAAATCAGATCCATTGGAATTTATTTTTTGAATTACAAAAGTTTACAAAAAAAGTTTGGATTCAAATTATGAGTAAATTCGGGATTTTTGCTTGATTTTGAATTATGTATTTATGTAACAGACTGCAAAAATACTTATTAATCAATATGTTACAAATCTGTTTTGCCGTAACAAACTGTTACTTTGTCACTTCGATACACACTAAAAACTGATACTAATTGAATCTGAATTTTTCGCTATTGCATAAATTTTGTAAAAAATATTAACTGTTTTAGACGCAAAAACGAGGAGTTAGTCATTTTTATGGCGCTTATTTTTTTGCGTTTCCCTTGTATCTAAGGTTTTTATCCCTAGATGTTCCATTAGGGATCACAATTAAAACAGCCATTAATAGAGGAGAGCTTATGGCGAAAATTTGTGTAAAAGGTTCAATTGCGTTGAGCGTTGAAATGGATTGGCCAGTGGAAACCGTTGACAGACTAGACAGCGGAGTAGATGTTCTTGAGATTCTCGTTAAAGCGACAGGCTTAATCGGCTTGGACGATTTTAGAGAAGAAATTGAGCTTACATATAGGGCCATTCAAACGTCATGCTTAATGCGGGGAATGCCTCTGGGAACAACCATTACGCATCTAAAAGACTCGAAGGTTCACTATCAAATTCAAGGTTCAGATCAGGTAAATCTTTTAAGTGAAGTGGAAAATAGAGTCAATGAAAACACCGATTTGTTCGGTCAAACGGCAAGGGCGTTAAGTTGGCTGGACTTCATTGATTATATTTATGATCTAGATAGAGCGGGAGTCCCACAGCATCTTATAGCTGAAGGGCTTATTGGCCACTCATTTACTCAAAATTTGTTGCAATTGGTTAAACAAAACAGGGGGGAGTTGAGCAGGTATTTATCGTTAAGTGACAGCCAGTTTGCCATTTATGTGTATTCTAGTCTGGAGAATCAGTTGGTAGCTGACCTCAAGAAAATGATAACCAGAAATGACAAACTAGCCGCAGCTTAGTTTTGATCTTTTAGCCCTCCTAAGCAAATTCCCCAATCTGTGTGGGAGGGCTATTTCAGATAATACTTGTTATCTGAAATAGCTTTCAACTGGTTTAATATCCAGTTTTTTTACTTTTCCAAATTTTCCAATTTTTTTAGACCCCAATTCTTTGACAATTCTGCTTTCATGTATAAGTATGTTTTGACTTACTTTATTAAAAAGAGGATGCAGCATGAAATTTTTGGCTCTAATGATCGCGCTGACTTCGGCGCAGGCTTCAATTGCAAACCAAGAGTTCTACGATGAACACAATCGCTACCAAGGATATGCTGATAGCAAAGGCAATGTTTATGATGCGAATAACCGCTACAAAGGTCGTATTGTAACTAAAAGAGATGGTAGCCAGGTGTTCATTGACGCAGACAATCGAGTAAAAGGTAGGGACTCTTGCCGAAACTGCGGGAACGGCATGAGCCCCATCAACGAAGAGAAAAGTTTCAAATAAAAGCAGGCGTTTTTAACAATTAGCCAACGTCTCGCTCTACGTTTGTAAAACAAATGAATAACACCTGTTTTACAAACGTGAGACGTATAATGACTAAGATCATATCTGTAGCCAATCAGAAAGGCGGAGTGGGCAAAACCACAACAGCCGTTAACTTATCCGTAGCCCTGACAAACAACGCTAGACGAGTGCTTCTGCTCGATCTAGACCCACAAGCAAACGCAACCTCACTATTGATCAAAGATTATGAATTAGCTGTAGACCAAACAATCGCCAGTCTGTTTTTAAATAGTAAGTTCTCGCACAAGTTAATGACGGACATCGTGAGATCGGCAGACGCATGTGACGTTGATTTGATCCCATCAAGCATTCATCTGAGCAGAGTAATAGAGCAGTGCGTCACCCGAACTCACAGAGAGCGACTGTTATCACGCCACATAGAAAAAATAGCCATAGATTACGATTACGTGATCATCGATTGCCCGCCATCACTGAACCTAGCGGTGGTAAATGCAATACAAATGTCAGACACATTTTTGATTCCTGTTGATGGCAAGTTCTCGCTGGATGGCGTGGCAGATTTATTCGATGTCATAGAAGAGGTTAAGGAAACCCATGACTTCAAATACAACATTTTGAAAGTGATGATCGACCAAAGAACAAAGACCATAAATGAATTCATGAATGAGAAGTTGGAAGTTATAGAAGACCGGGTTTTGAAAACGGTGATCAGAAAGAGAGAAACGATTAACCAGGCTAACGCAGTGGGTTCACCCGTTTATCTCTATAGCCCTGCATCAGAGGGTTCAGAGGATTTCAATTCATTGGCTGTGGAGTTGATCGAAAAATGGGAAAACTAGAGTCAGCAAGCACAAGGCTAGATAAAACGAGAAGGGACGGCGGCATTGTTAATAGAGCGCCT
>Ga0181594_10000012_pt1 | contig 122275 bp, 120 predicted proteins | sample 071ome_18_FD_145603 | JGI IMG/M metagenome (GOLD analysis project Ga0181594, IMG submission 145603) | Coastal salt marsh microbial communities from the Groves Creek Marsh, Skidaway Island, Georgia - 071413BT metaG (spades assembly) | ecosystem: Environmental > Aquatic > Marine > Intertidal...
CGTCGAGGCCATGGCCCGCCAGCCCGAGGCCGCCGGCATGGTGCGCACCACGATGTTCCTCGGCATCGCCTTCACCGAGGCGCTCGCCCTCATCGGCTTCGTGGTCTTCATCCTCATCGGTCTCTGATCGACGGACGGTGCGCCGCACCGACCACTGCCCATGTCCGAGCTAACGCACACAAGGAGTTGACGTGCTGAGAGCCGTCGTCACCAACGGACCCAACGGTCTCGAGGTGTTCCTCGCTGCCGGGGACGAGAGTTCCGGCAAGAGCGAGTACACACCCGCAGACTGCGAGTTCGCGCCAGACAATCCAGAGGAGTTCACCGGCCTCGGTGACTGTGGGGCCGGGCCGAGCCCGATCCTGCCCGAGGCCAAGGAGCTCGCCTGGGGGGCCGGGACGTTCATCGTCTTCGCGCTCCTCATGCGGTTCTTCCTCTACCCGAGGCTGCGCCGCAGCATGGACGCCCGCTACGAGGCGATCCGAGCGGGGCACACCGAGGCCGACGCGATGCGTCAGGCCGCCCGTGGTGAAGTCGCCGCCTACGAGTCGGCGCTGGCCGAGGTGAAGGCCGAGGCCGCCGCCCGCGTCGACGCCGCTCGGGTGCAGCTCGAGCAGGAGCGCTCCGAGCAGCTCGCCGAGGCGAACGCCCGGATCTCCGCCGGTCGTGAGGCCGCTGCCGCTGAAGCCGCCGCGGCCCACGAGGCCGCTCGGGCCGAGATCGGTAGCGCGGTCGCCGCGGTGGCGACCCGCACGGTCGAGTTGGCCACGGGGCGCGCCCCCGACGCCGGCACCGTGTCGCAGGTGGTCGATGAGTCCATGAGCGCGGGGGTGGGACGATGAACCTGTCAGCACTGATCGCAGCCGGTGAGATCGATCCGGCCCGCAGCATCCACTGGCTCTGGCCGGCTGCTGCCGAGCTGATCTACGGCTCCCTCGCCTCGATCCTCATCTTCGGACTGCTCTTCAAGTTCGCCGGCCCCTCCGTCCGCAAGGCGATGGCCGACCGCACCGCCAAGATCCAGGCTGAGCTCGACGCCTCCGCCGAGGCCCGTTCCTCGGCCGAGACCGAGGCCGCCGACATCCGTCGTGCCGCCGGCGACATCGACTCGGAGCGCCAGCGTCTCCTGGCCGAGGCCGATGCCCAGGCCGCGGCGATGCTGTCGGAGGGTCGCGCGCGGCTCACCGCCGAGATCGCCGAGCTCGAGGCCCGCGCCGAGGCCGATCAGGCCGCCGCCGCCAGCCGCGTGGGCGACGAACTCCGTACCGAGATCAGCCGACTGGCCGCCGAGGTGTCCGACCGTCTCCTGGCGGACACCCTCGACGACTCAGCCCAGCAGGCGTTGATCGAGAACTTCATCCAGAAGGTGGGGTCGAGCTCATGAGCGAGGCACGTATCGAGGGTTACGCACGGGCCCTCTTCGAGATCGCGCGCGCGGAGGGCACCCTCGACGAGGTCGAGGACGAGCTCTTCCGGTTCGCCCGCGCCTACGAGTCGAGCGATGCGCTCCGCAACGCGCTCACCGACGAGATGGTCCCTGCCGACCGCCGCCAGGGAGTGGTCGAGTCGTTGCTCGGTGACCGGGCGACGGCGACCAGCGTCCAGCTCGTCTCGATGGTGGTCGGCTCGGGTCGCGGTCGGGATCTCCCAGCGATCATCGATCGCCTGGTGGCCCGCGCCTCACAGTCCAAGGACCTCGCCGTCGCCGAGGTGCGTTCCGCGGTCGCGTTGAGCGACGACCAGCAGGGTCGTCTCCGCGCGGCCCTCGCGGACGCCACCGGCCACGAGGTCAACCTCAAGGTCGTCATCGACCCCTCCGTCGTCGGTGGCCTCGTGGCCACCGTCGGCGACACCGTCATCGACGGCAGTGTCCGTACCCGCGTCGACCAGCTGAAGAGCCGTCTCTAGGAGCAACCCATGGCTGAACTCACGATCTCCGCATCCGATATCGCGCAGGCGATCTCCAAGAACCTTGAGGGCTACGAGCCCTCGCTCGAGGCCCGCACCGTGGGCCGCGTCGTCGAGGTGGGCGACGGTATCGCCCGCGTCTCCGGGCTTCCCGACGCCGCCGTGAACGAGCTCCTCGAGTTCGAGAACGGCACCGTCGGTCTCGCCCTCAACCTGGACGAGTCGTCGATCGGCGCCGTCGTCCTCGGTGAGAGCGATGAGATCGAGGAGGGTCAGACGGTCAAGGCGACCGGTCGAATCCTCTCGATCCCCGTCGGTGACGGCGTGCTCGGTCGCGTCGTGAACGCCCTCGGTGAGCCGGTGGACGGTCGCGGCGAGCTCGTCGGCAGCCAGCTCCGCCGTATGGAGATCCAGGCGCCCGGCATCATGGGTCGCAAGCCCGTGCACGAGCCGCTCCAGACCGGCATCAAGGCGATCGACGCGATGACCCCGATCGGTCGCGGTCAGCGCGAGCTGATCATCGGTGACCGCAAGACCGGCAAGACCACCGTCGCGATCGACACCATCCTGAACCAGAAGGGTCAGGGTGTGAAGTGCATCTACGTCGCGATCGGCCAGAAGGGTTCGACCGTCGCGCAGACCGTCGAGACCCTCCGGCAGGCGGGCGCCCTCGAGTACACGGTCATCGTCACCGCCCCCGCGGCCGACGCCGCACCGTTCAAGTACCTGGCCCCCTACGCCGGTTGCGCGATGGGTCAGCACTGGATGGAGAACGGCGAGCACGCCCTCGTGGTGTACGACGACCTCTCCAAGCAGGCCGAGGCCTACCGCCAGCTGTCGCTGCTGCTGCGTCGTCCCCCGGGCCGTGAGGCGTACCCCGGCGACGTCTTCTACCTGCACAGCCGGCTCCTCGAGCGCGCGGCGAAGCTCTCCGATGAGAACGGCGCCGGCTCGCTGACCGCTCTGCCGATCATCGAGACCAAGGGTGGCGACGTCTCGGCGTTCATCCCGACCAACGTGATCTCGATCACCGACGGCCAGGTGTACCTCCAGGACAGCCTCTTCAAGTCGGGTGTCCGCCCCGCGGTCGACGTCGGTATCTCGGTGTCGCGAGTCGGCGGCGCCGCTCAGATCAAGTCGATGAAGTCCGTGGCGGGAACGCTGAAGCTCGACCTCGCGCAGTTCCGCGAGCTCGAGGCGTTCGCCACCTTCGGCTCCGAGCTCGACGCGGTGTCCAAGGCCCAGCTCGAGCGTGGCTACCGACTCGTCGAACTGCTCAAGCAGCCGCTCAACTCGCCGATGTCGGTGGAGGAGCAGGTCGTGTCGATCTTCGCCGGCACCAAGGGCTACCTCGACGACATCGCCGTCGCCGACGTGCGTCGGTTCGAGGCTGGACTGCTCGAGTTCATTCGCAGCCAGCACGGCGCCCTGTTGACCGAGATCCGCTCCAGCGGCGTTCCCGATGCCCTCGAGGGCGCGGTCCAGTCCTTCAAGGACCAGTTTGTCGCCGAGACCCAGGCCGCCTCCGGCACCAGCGTCGACCCCGCGTCGGTCGACGCCGACGAGGTCGGCGAGGCCGAGTCCACCAAGACGCTGGCGACCGAGTGACGCAGGACGACTGACATGGCAGGTGGACAGGAGCGCATCCTCAGGAGCCGCATCAAGTCGATGCAGGCGACCAAGAAGATCACGCGCGCCATGGAGCTGATCGCGGGATCACGGATCGTCAAGGCCCAGCAGCGGGTCCAGGCGGCCGTGCCCTACTCGGAGCAGATCACCGAGGTCGTGAAGGACCTGGCCGCGGCCGGGGGCTCCTCCGACTCGCCCCTGCTCGCGGGTCGCGACGAGGTTCGCACCACCTGCTATGTCGTCATCACCGCCGACCGTGGTCTCTGCGGCGGGTACAACACCGGTGTCCAGCGCGCGGCCGAGGGCGAGGTCAAGGCCGATGTCGTCGCCGGACGCGAGTACCGGATCGTGCCCGTCGGCAAGAAGGCCGACGGCTACTTCCGCTTCCGCGGCTACCAGCTCGGCGAGACCTTCTCGGGTTTCAGCGACAACCCCACCTACGAGAACGCCCGCGACATCGGTCGCTACGTGGTCGGCCTCTTCCAGTCGGGCGAGGTCGACCGGGTCGAGCTGGTCTACACCCGCTTCATCACCCCGGGCAGCCAGGAGGTCGTGCTGCGACCGCTCGTGCCGCTGTCGGGTGACACCGTGGCCGGCGGCGACGGCAAAGCCGGCTCCGACGACGGCTCGGGTGGCGACTACGAGTTCGAGCCCGATCCCTCGACCATCCTCGACACGCTCCTGCCCCGCTACGTGGAGGCCCGTATCTACGCGGCGCTCCTCAATGCCGCGGCATCCGAGCACGCCTTCCGCCAGCGGGCCATGAAGTCCGCGACCGACAACGCCGAGGAGCTCATCCGCAACCTCAGCATCATCATGAACCGCGCCCGCCAGGACGCCATCACCACCGAGATCATGGAGATCGTCGGTGGTGCTGAGGCCCTCGGATCCACCAAGGCGTCCTCCACCCGTTACATCGACCTCGGCGATCTCGTCACCGCAGGCCAGACCCCAGCACAGCACGGAGACAACTGACATGACCAACACCCAGACCGAACTGGCCCCCGGCCGCGTCGTCGCCATCGCCGGACCGGTGATCGACGTCGAGTTCCCCCGCGGTGCGCTCCCCGAGCTCAACAACGCGATCACCTTCGACATCAACGTCGACGGCGAGGCCATCCCGGTCATCGCCGAGGTGGCTCAGCAGCTCGGTGACGGTCGCGTCCGCGCGGTGTGCCTGAAGCCGACCGACGGCCTCGTTCGCGGCACCCCGGTGCACAACACCGGTCGCGGCATCACCGTGCCGGTCGGCGACAAGGTGCTCGGCCACGTCTGGAACGTCTGGGGCGAGGCCCTCGACGAGGACCCGGACGGCTTCGACCAGATGGAGCGTTGGGACATCCACCGTCCGGCGCCGACCTTCGATGCCCTCGAGCCCCAGGCCCGCATGTTCGAGACCGGCATCAAGGTGATCGACCTCCTCACCCCCTACGTGGCCGGCGGCAAGATCGGCCTCTTCGGCGGCGCCGGCGTGGGCAAGACCGTGCTCATCACCGAGATGATCAACCGCGTCGCCTCCCAGCACGGCGGTGTGTCGGTGTTCGCCGGTGTCGGCGAGCGCACCCGTGAGGGCACCGACCTCCGCCTCGAGATGATGGAGTCGGGCGTCTTCGAGAAGGCCGCGCTGGTCTTCGGTCAGATGGACGAGCCGCCGGGGGTCCGCCTGCGTGTCGCCCTCTCGGCCCTCACCATGGCCGAGTACTTCCGCGACGTCCAGAACCAGGACGTGCTCCTGTTCGTCGACAACATCTTCCGGTTCGTGCAGGCCGGTTCCGAGGTGTCGACCCTGCTCGGCCGTATGCCGTCGGCGGTGGGTTATCAGCCGACGCTGGCCGACGAGATGGGTCAGCTGCAGGAGCGGATCACCTCGACCCGCGGTCGTTCGATCACCTCGCTGCAGGCCGTGTACGTGCCCGCTGACGACTACACCGACCCGGCGCCGTTCACCACCTTCACGCACCTCGACGCGACGACCGAGCTCTCCCGTCAGGTCGCGGCCCTCGGCATCTACCCGGCCGTGGACCCGCTGGCATCGACCTCGACCATCCTCAGCCCCGAGGTGGTCGGCGATCACCACTACAACGTGGCCCGTCGCGTGCAGGAGACACTGCAGCGCTACAAGGAGCTGCAGGACATCATCGCCATCCTCGGTCTGGACGAGCTCTCCGAGGAGGACCGCCTCACCGTGAACCGCGCCCGCAAGGTCCAGCGGTTCCTGTCGCAGCCGTTCTACGTCGCCGAGGTGTTCACCGGTCTCAAGGGCGAGTACGTCCCGGTGGCCGACACGGTGCAGTCCTTCGAGGCGCTCATCGACGGCGAACTCGACGATGTGCCCGAGCAGGCCTTCCTGAACGTGGGCAGCGTCGAGCAGGTGCTCGCCAAGGCCCAGTCGCTGAAGGACAGCGCCTGACCGATGGCCACGACCATGACCGTCGAGGTCGTCTCCCCGGAGGCGGTGCTCTACTCGGGCGAGGCCGAGATGGTGATCACCCGCACCCTCGGCGGGGGAGAGATCGCCTTCCAACCGGGTCACGCCCCGTTCCTCGGCGCCCTCATCGAGAACCACACCCGGGTGTTCCTGCCCGGTGGGACGGTCGAGGACATCGCGGTTCACGGCGGCTTCGTCGAGGTCAGCGGGAACAAGGTGTCGATCCTGTCGGACGCCGCCGAGATCGCATCGAAGATCGACGTCGAGCGCGCCCGTGCGGCTCGCGAGCGGGCCGAGGAGCGTCTCCGTCACGAGCACGACGCCGAGGCAACCTCCGCTCTGGCGCGGGCCAACGCCCGCCTCAGCGCCGCCGGCATCGCCGCGAACTCCTGACGATCGGCGTGTCCCGGCCCGGACGGCACGGCCAGCACTTCTCACGGGCGCTCGTCACCGGCGCCTCATCCGGTATCGGCGAGGCCTTCGTCGAGGTGTTGCGGGCCGCCGGTGTCCCAGTGGTCGCCGTCGCCCGGCGCGTCGACCGACTCGAGGCGCTGGCGGAGCGTCTGGGTGATGTCGAGGTGCTCGCCGCCGATCTGACGACGGCGGACGGCGTCGCGGCGGTCGAGGCGCGGATCCTCGACGACGGTGATCCGATCGACCTCGTGGTCAACAACGCTGCGTTCGGCACGAGCGGACCGTTTGTCACCCTCGACGCCGACCGGCTCGACCGGGAGGTGTCGCTCAACGCCACCTCGCTCACGCGTCTCAGCCATGCCGCCCTGCGGGCGATGGTGCCCCGCCATCGGGGCTATCTGATCAACGTGTCGAGTATCGCCGGCTTCCAGGCCGCCCCGGGTCTCGCTGTCTATGCCGCGACGAAGGCCTATGTGACGAGCCTCTCCGAGGCGCTCCACGCCGAGGTGTCGGCCGCCGGGGTGCATGTGACCGCCCTCTGCCCGGGTCTGACCCGCACCGAGTTCCAGCGGGTGTCGAACACCGAGTCGTACGTCGACCGGTTCCCCTCGTTCGCGTGGTCGAGTGTGGACGCCGTCGCCGAGACCGGGTTGCGCGATGTCGTCCGCGGTCGGGTCATCTCGGTGCCCGGTGCGGTGAACCGGGTGGTGACCGGGCTCTCGGCGGTGATCCCCCGACCGCTCCTCAGGATGATCGCCACGCGGGTGCAGCGCGTCTGAGCAACGGGGTCAGGAGTAGTCGATCGCGGAGAACTCCTGGAGTTTCCGCACCCGGTGGCGGGCATCGATGAAGCGCACGGTGCCGCTCCTAGAGCGCATGACGAGGCTCTGGGTGCGGGCCCCGCGGGCGTCGAATCGGACGCCGCGCAGCAGTTGGCCGTCGGTGAGACCGGTGGCGGCGAAGAAGCAGTTGTCGCCCTGCACGAGGTCGTCCTGGGTGAGCACCCGGTCGAGGTCGTATCCGGCCGAGCGCACCGTCTCGGCCTCGTCGTCGCTCTGCGGGCACAGCCGGGCCTGCATCTCACCGCCCATGCTCTTGAGCGCCGCGGCGCTGATGACCCCCTCGGGGGTACCGCCGATCCCGAAGAGCACGTCGACGCCGGCGTCGGGCCAGGCGGAGGCGATCGCGCCGTAGACGTCGCCGTCGCGGATCAGACGAATCCGCGCCCCTGAGGCCCGCACCTCATCGATCAGCTCGGTGTGGCGAGGCCGGTCGAGGATGACGGCGGTGAGGTCGCGGACGCTGGCCTGCTTCGACTTGGCGATCCACTTCAGGTTCTGGGTGGCGCTGGCGGTGATGTCGATCACCCCGACGCTGTCGGGTCCGACCGCGATCTTCTCCATGTAGTACGACGGGCCCGGGTCGAACATGGAGTGGCGTTCGCCGACCGCGATGACCGAGAGGGCGTTGTTCACCCCGTAGGCGGTGAGCGTGGTGCCGTCGATCGGGTCGACGGCCACGTCGACGAGCGGCTCGGTGCCGTCGCCGACGACCTCGCCGTTGTAGAGCATCGGGGCGTCGTCCTTCTCGCCCTCGCCGATGATCACGGTGCCGGTCATCTGGACCGTCGAGAGGCTGAGGCGCATGGCGTCGACCGCCGCGGCATCGGCGCCCTCCTTGTGGCCTCGTCCCACCCAACGGGCGGCGGCGAGGGCCGCCGACTCGGTGACCCTGACCAACTCCATGGCCAGGTTGCGGTCGGGCCGCTGGGCGCTCGGACTCGCCATGGACCCACGGTAGTCGTAGCGGTACGGTCACCCGGGTGCCGTCATCGTCCGGTGTCCCTCAGCCTGTGCCCACCGAGTTGTGTCTCGCCGGGCGCGAACTGACCTCTCCGCTCATCTCCCCGGACGCCTCCACGGTCGCCTTCGTCTCGCGGGAGGCGGGTGACCCGTCCGCGGTGCGACTGGTGTCGACCACCGGCGGGCCCGAGCGGGTGCTGGATCTACCCGATGAGCCGACCGGCGGGCGCGGGCTGAACGGCGGCTGTCTGGCCTGGGACCGTTCCGGTCGTCGTCTGGCCGTGGTGGGCCGGGCGGGGCTTTGGATCGCCGAGGTGGGGAACCCCAGCCGTCTGGTGCTCTCCGCCGATGTTGGCTCGATCGCCTCCCCGGTGTGGAGCGTCACCGACGACGCCGTGATCGTCACCGTCGATGCCGCCCGGGTGCTGCGGGTCGATCTCCTCGGGGATGGCGAGCCGCGGCGCCTCGACGAAGGGAACCACGACTTCGTGGCCGATCCCGAGGTCTGGGCCGACGATGGGATCGAGTTCGTCGCGTGGCAGGCCTGGTCGGTCCCGGACATGCCCTGGGACGGCGCCTCTCTCGTGGTGCTCGGGCCGGCCGGGACGGTGGACATCGGCCGACCGTCGGTCGGGATGCAACAGCCGCGCGCCATCCCCGACGGCAGCCTCGCCTGCCTCCGCGACGACTCCAGTTGGCTCAACCTCTGGCGGTCGGCGGACCCGGCGGGGGACTGGGAGCATCTCATCGACGAACCGGTCGAGCACGGGGGCCCCTCGTGGGGACCGGGCCAGCGGACCTTCGTCGGCTCTCCCGACGGGACGAGGATCGCCTTCACCCGCAACGAGGAGGGCTTCGGTCGACTGTGCGTTCTCGAGGTGGTGACCGGTGCGGTGACCGAGCTCGGCCGCGGGGTGCACGGTCACCTCTCCTGGGCCGGTGGCACGATCGTCGCGCTCCGGTCCGGGGCCCGCACCCCGACGCAGATCGTGGCCTACGAGGTCGCCGACGGGAGTCGTGTCGTCCTCGCCACCGGTCCCGCCGACGGCTGGGACCGCTTCGATCCGCCCGAACCCGAACTCCACGAGGTGGTGGCCCCCGACGGTCTCGGAGTGCCGGTGCGCCGCTACGCGGCCGGCCTGGGTCGCGTCCTGATCGCGGTTCACGGGGGACCGACCGATCAGTGGCAGGTCTCGTTCCTCCCGCGGGTCATCCGGTGGTGGTCGGAGGGCTGGGATGTGCTGGTCTGCGACCCGCGGGGCTCGACGGGTCACGGCCGGGCGCACACCGACGCCCTGCGCGGCGGTTGGGGTCGGTCGGACACCGACGACGTGCTCGCCGTCGCCCGTCATGCGCAGGAGGCCGGCTGGGCCCGCCGGGAGACCACGGTGGTGATGGGGTCGTCCTCGGGTGGCCTGGTGGTGCTCAACGCTCTCGTCGGCGATGGCCCGGTGTCGGCCGGCATCGCGCTGTACCCGGTGTCGGATCTGGCCGGTCTCGCCGAGCACACCCATCGGTTCGAGGCGCACTACACCGACACCCTCGTCGGGCCGCCCGGCTCACCGGCCCTCGCGGAGCACTCGCCGATCACCAACGCGCGGGAACTGAGCGGGAGGCTCCTGCTCATCCACGGGACCGACGACCCGGTGGTGCCGGTGGAGCACTCGCGACGTCTGGCGGCCGCGACCGACAGCCGCAGGCTCGAACTCGACGTCGTCGAACTCGACGGTGAGGGTCACGGATTCCGCCGTCCGGAGAACCGGCGGCTCGAGTACGACCTGGTGGAGCGTTTCCTCGCCGAGACGATCCGGCGCGCCGACTCGGCCGGTCGGGGCGGGCAGTAGGGTTCGGTCGTGACCACCGACGACGGAGAGTTCCGACCGGACGACCCGGACGCCGTCGTCGTGCACTACGACCTCGACGGGTGGGACTCCGATCAGATCGCGGCCCTCACCGAGTCGCTCGCCAACGACGATCTCCAACACGCCTGGCGGGGGACGGAACTCCTCGTGCCCGAGGCTGATGAGGAGGCCGTCGACAGGATCTTCGACCGTCTCGAGGACGAGCTCGGTCCGTTCCCGGTGGCCCTCGGTGCTGGTGAGCCCGGTACCGAGTTCCAACTCGATGACTGGGCGCCCGCCGAGATCGACCTGTTGCGCCGCTCGCTCGTGGAGGCGGAGATCCCCCACCGGTGGGAGGGGGACAATGTCGTGGTCGCGGAGGACGCCGAGGAGACCGTCGACGATCTCCTCGATGCCATCGAGGCGGGGGATCTGGCCCCGACCGACGAGGCCGAGACCGCCCCCGACGGCGTACTGCAGGAGCTCTTCGCGATCGGCGATCGGCTGGCCCGGGACGGGACCGCTTCGGCCGCCCGGACCCAACTCTTCGACCTGTTGCCGACCCTCTCCGACGGCACCCCTCCCTTCGGTGTGGCACTCGGGGTGTGGCGTCGGGTGCTCGAGTGCGCCAACGGTGTGCGCTCAGCCTTCACCGACTCCGAGTTCGAGCCCGCGCGGGTCTCCTCGGCCGCGGAGGATCTCCGCGACGTCTGTCGCCCCTGGGTCTGACCCCGGCTTCGCGCTCACGGCGACAGGGCCCCGGCCCACCGGTACGTTTGCTCCATGGTCCTGGCCGAGCTCGAGGTGTTCCACTCGCGGGCTGTCCAGCCGACGCGTCGGGTCGCCCTCGGACACCTCGTGCTCCCGGTCGACCCCGCTCCGGGTCTCGGAGGGATCCTCCTCGGCGCTGTCGTCGCCGAGCACTCGCGTCGTCTCGACGGCGATGATCTGCTCGACATCGGTCGGCTCATCACCGAGGTGGAGCAGGGACGGCGTGTGACCCAACCCCGACTCCGTCACCGATACCAGGTCGACCGACATGGGCTCGCGTGCAGCCGCCATGTGATGCACGGTGAGGGGGATGACATCTCCTTCGACCTAGAGACCCGAGGTACCGATGTCGCCCAGGTCCTCGGCGCGATCTACGCGCTCGAGCGCCTCGACCTCGAGGCGCGCCGGGCGATCGGGCCCGTGCTCACCAGGGCGAGCCGGTGGCGGGGGCCGATCGGCCCGTCGCTGGTGGCCCATCTGGCCGGCGCGCGATCCGCCGAGCTGCGATCGTTGGCCGATCCTCGGGGTTGGGCGATGACGCTCCTTGGTTTCGATCCCGACGATGCGGCCCCCAGTCGCCGAGAGGTCATGCGTCGCTATCGACGTCGGATGCTCGACGTGCACCCCGACCACGGGGGTGACTCGACGGAGGCGAGCGCCTCGATCCTCGAGTTGAACGAGGCGAGACGCATCCTCACCGAGTTGCCGGTGGTGGGCTGAGGTCGTCGACCGGGTTCCGGCCGCGCGGCTGCTGGTCGACCGGGTTCAACTCGTCGAGGTCGCGGCGCGCCGTCTCGGGGAGGTGTCGCCAGACGACGATGACAACCACGAGCTGCCCGGCGGTCAGCAGGCCCATGACCCCGCTGTAGTCCCAACCCGAGTCGAGCAGGGTGCCGGCCGCCAGTAGACCGCCGATACCGCCGACGAGGGCGAGCACGGTGAGCAGTCCGGCGGCGCGGCCGCGGTTCCCGGTCGGGAACAGCTCGGCCCGATAGACGGCGAGGGCCGGGTACGCGATTCCCCCGAGGAACCCGCCGGCGAAGGCCGAGACCCACATGGCCGACCCTCCGACGCTGAACGACAACCAGATACCGGCGGTGGCCACCGGCAGTGTCAGCGCGATGAGCCCGCGTCGTCCCCTTCGGTCGGCAAGTTGACCCCCGACGACCAGACCGAGGGCGGCCGGGGTCGAGGTCGTCAGGGTGAAGAGCGCGATCGATGAGCCCGAGAGTTCGCGGATCTCGTCGAGGTAGCGGTTCTGGAAGAAGCTGGCGGGTGCGACGAAGAGGTTGACGCCGACCGCGATCACGCCGAGGGCGGCGAATCGACGACGATCGAGGGGTGGGGCGACGGTGTGCTCGCGGGCGAATCGGCGGGTCTCGGGCAGTCGTCTAGCCACGTCGACGGCCACCACCAGCCACACCAGGGTGACGACGTAGACCAGGCGCCAGGCGCCGTCGCCGAGATCGGTGAGCGGCAGCGTCCCCACGGCGATCCCGGCGCCCAGTCCGCTCGCCATGGCGAGCACCGCGACGGCGTAGGCCCGCGATCCCCGGGGCATCTCCTCGACGGCGACGACGGCGATCAGGAAGTCGAGGGCGAGGCCGAGGGGTCGACCGACGGCCTGGGTCGCCACCAGCCAGTTGAAGGTCGGGGCGAGGGCTCCGAGGGCGGTGACGAGCGGTGCTGCCCAGGCAACAGCGACGATCACGCGACGGCGTCCGATCCGGTCGGCGGCGACGGCGAGGGGGATCGTGATCAGGATGCCGCCGCGCACGATGGAGCCGGCGACTCCGATGCCGGTGTTGCCGACCCCGAAGTCGTCGGCGGCGAACGCGACGGTCTGGGTGAAGATCGTGTTCACGAAGGCTGAGGTCATCGAGGCGGCGGCGAGCAGTCCGAGCACCAGGATCTGCCGTTCGTCGAGGGCATCGGGCGGCGCCCACCAGAGACGCCGCTCGGGGGAGCGGCGCGCGATCCATCGGCGCACCGGGATCGCGAAGAGCCAGCCGAACCACGGGATGGAGAGCCGGTACTCGGTGCGTTCCTCCCAGTGGTCGCCGTCGCGGCTCAGACGTCGTTCGTAGTGGCTGAACGGTCCCCGCTCCTGGGAGAACACCCGGCTGTCGCGCTCGGCGTTCCCGGGTCCGCTGTCATCGAGCGCCGCGGCCTGTTCGTGGAGCAGGCCGGTCCGGGGGTGGCCGAGAACGTCGGGACCGCGGTGGCCGTCGACCTGATGTCGTCGCACGATGGTGCGCTGACGTCCCGGCACGGGGGGAGCATACTGTTGCCCGTGTCAGCGGGTCCCGGGTCCGAGTCGAGGGTTGACGGTGAGCCGATCATCACCGTGCGGCGAGCCGGTGACCTCTCGGGTCGGGTCATGGTGCCCGGCGCCAAGAACTCGGTGCTGAAGTTGATGGCCGCCTGCCTCCTCGCCGACGGCACCTCGGAGATCTCGAACGTGCCGAGGATCGCCGATGTGTCGATCATGTCGGAACTCCTCGAGGCGATTGGCCTGCGGCTCGAGAGCCCGGAGACCGGTGTGCTGAGGGTGACGAATCCGGGTGACCTGACCCCAGTCGCCCCCTACGAGTTGGTGGAGCGCATCCGCGCCTCCATCAACGTGCTCGGACCGCTCCTCACCCGATGCGGGCACGTCCGCCTCTCGCTGCCCGGAGGCGACGACTTCGGCGCTCGTCCGATCGACATGCACATCGCCGGTCTCGAGGCGATGGGCGCGGAGTTCAAGGTGTCGCACGGCTATCTCGAGGCCCGGGCCGATCGCCTCCACGGCGCCGAGGTGGTCTTCGACTTCCCGAGCGTCGGCGCGACGGAGAACATCCTGACGGCCGCGGTGTTCGCTGACGGCGTGACCAGGATCGACAACGCGGCTCGCGAGCCCGAGGTGGTCGATCTGTGTCGATTCCTCGTCGCGATGGGGGCCGACATCGAGGGGGTGGGCACCGCCACGCTCACCGTCCGGGGGGTCGAGCGCGGCTCGCTGCGTCCGGCGACGCACCGGACCGTCCCCGATCGGGTCCAGGCCGCCACCTACATCGCCGCGGTGGCTGTCGCCGGCGGCGAGCTCGAGATGGTGGACGCCCATGCCAACCACATGGACATGCTCCTCGCCCGCTGTCGGGACATGGGTGTCGACCTGGAGCCGTTCACGACCGATGGTGTGGAGGGCCTCCGCGTGTCGTGCTCCCAGCGTCTCCGGGCCACCGATGTCCAGACGCTCCCGTATCCGGGGATCGCCACCGACTACAAGCCGCTCATCATCACGATGCTCTCGGTGGCCGACGGGGTCGCGATCGTCACGGAGAACCTCTATCCGGGGCGTTTCCGTTACGTCGAGGAACTGATCCGACTCGGCGCGGACATCCGCACCGACGGGCACCACGCGGTCGTGCGGGGTCAGCCACGGCTGTCGGGGGCGCCGGTCAGGGCCCATGACATCCGAGCCGGGGCGGCCATGGTGGTGGCGGGTCTCGCCGCCGAGGGCACGACGACGATCTCCGGGGTGCGACACATCGACCGCGGGTACGACGATCTCGTCGGCCGTCTCGCGGCGGTCGGCGCCGACATCACGCGCGTCGAGGACTGAGCGGCCTCAGACCGCTCTCGCGACCCTCAGTGCGGGTCGGGTCCAGCTGGGTCGGGCTCGACATCGCGCCCGCCGTCGAGGCTGTCGTCGAGTTCGGCGGCTCGGGCAGCGGCCTCAACCCGTCGTTTCACGAGGGCGAGCACGCCGATCACGATGAGCATCGGTCCCGCGACGAGCACGATCTCGTCCCAGCCGCCCTGGTGCGCGATGAGAGGCACACCCCGAGCGTACGAGGTCGATCGTGTGTGTCGACCCCGACGTCTGGTTGACTGTCTGGGCGATGTTGGAACAGATCATGTCGACGATCGAGGTCATCCGGCCGGCCCTGCAGGCCGACGGTGGTGACATCGAGTTTGTCGGTGTCGACGAGGACACGGGCATCGTCAGCGTCCGGCTGGTCGGCGCCTGCGGGACCTGCCCGGTGTCGACCCAGACGCTCAAGGGCGGGATCGAGCGCATCATGCGCGACCGCGTGGACGGGGTCACCGAGGTGGTCAACGTCGCCGAGGCCGAGAACGCGATCTGATGGGGCGAGCCCCGGCGGACCCCGCCGCCCTCTTCGCCGCGGCTCGCGAGGGGGATCGAGCCGCCACCGCCCGGTTGCTCTCCCTGGTCGAGCGGGGCGGACCGGAGGGACGGTCGGTCGGTCAACTCGCCCACCCGTTGAGCGGGAGTGGGTACACGGTCGGTCTCACCGGCGCTCCGGGGGCCGGAAAGAGCACGCTCACCAGTGCCCTCATCGGGCATCTGCGTGGGCTCGACCTCGAAGTGGCGGTGCTGGCGATCGATCCGTCGTCGCCGTTCACCGGTGGGGCGATCCTCGGCGACCGGGTGCGGATGCAGGACCACGCCAATGATCCGGGTGTGTTCATCCGGTCGATGGCGACCCGAGGCCATCTGGGGGGTCTGTCGGTGGCGGCCCCCGAGGCGGTGCGGCTCCTCGACGCCTTGGGGCGCCGCTGGATCCTGGTGGAGACCGTCGGCGTCGGGCAGGTCGAGGTGGAGGTGGCCGGCAAGGCCGATACGACCGTCGTGGTCGTCAACCCCGGCTGGGGTGACAGCGTCCAGGCGAACAAGGCCGGCCTCATGGAGATCGCCGATGTGTTCGTGATCAACAAGGCGGATCGCTCGGGGGTGGAGGAGACCCGGCGCGATCTCGAGCAGATGCTCGACCTCTCGGAACTCCCGAACGACGCCTGGCGGCCGCCGATCGTGGCCACGGTCGCGAGCACCGGTGAAGGTGTCACCGACCTGTGGGATGCGGTCGGGCATCACCGCGACTTCGCGGAGGGGAGCGGGGTGCTGGCCGACCGTCGGCAGTTCAGGCTCCGGGAGGAGATGCGCGAGATCGTCGCCGTGCGTCTCCGCGAACGGGCGCGTCAGGTGTGCACCGGTGAGCGGTGGGATGAGCTCACCGAGGAGGTGCTCGACCGTCGCGTCGATCCCTGGACGGCGGCTGACGAGATGTTGGCCCCTATCGAGGCCTGAGTCACCGGGCTGTCGCCCAGGTTGTCGAGCGCACGGGTCAGTGCCCTCGGTCCGGGTCGTCCGCGGCTGGTCCAGCGCTCCGCTCCGTCGCGGAGCCGTGAGAGGGTCCATCCCCGGACGAGCGCGCTGATGACCGCTCGCTGGAGCAGTTCGGGCTGGGTGTGGGGTGAGAGCAGCGCGAGGGTGTCGGGGATGTCGAGCACCGGGATGCCGTCGATCGACACCACGGCCTCGTCGACGGGTCCACGGGTGAAGTGGGTGATGACCACCCCCGGGTGACCGGGCCATGATCCGCGCCGGCAGAGCAGGTCGACCCGGTCGTGTTCGGTGAATCCGTCGAGTCGGTGGAGACGGGCGGCGGCACCGTGGGAGATGACCCCGCGCCCGGGGCCGAGGGTCGCGATCCGGCATCGCTGGCGGAAGGTCTGTGGGGTCGAGGTGACGCGGACCACCCGGGGGCTCACGCGGTCGAGGACGCCGATGTCGAGCAGCCTCCGCTCGCGGTGCCAACTGATGCCGTAGCGGCGCAGGTCATCGCAGGTGGCGACGCCGTCGTGGTCGTGCAGGTGCCTGAAGAGTTCGCGCATGCCCGCGGTGGGCACCGTGGAGCGCATCGGGCGGAACCTGCCGCGTCAGCGGCTGGGCAACTCGTCGGGTCAGCGGCCGAGGAACTCGGCTTTGCCCGGGCCGTTCTCGAGGAAGCTCTTCACCCCGATCTGGCTGTCCTCGGTGCGGAACGACTCCACGAAGAGGTCGCGCTCGACGAGCAGACCGTCAGCGAGCGACGTCGACAGGCCCCGGTCGATCGCCTCCTTGGCGAGGGCCTGGGCGATGGTCGCCCCTCGCGCCACCTCGGTGGCGAGGGCCATGGTGCGCTCGCGCAACTCCTCGGCCGGCACGACCTCGTCGGCGAGGCCGATGCGAAGCGCCTCCTCGGCCTTGACCTGACGGCCGGTGATGGAGATCTCCTTCGCCCGGCTCCCGCCGACGGCGCGCGCGAGGCGCTGGGTGCCGCCTCCCCCGGGAATGGTGCCGAGCAGCACCTCCGGCTGACCGAACACGGCGCGCTCCGAGGCGATCCGGTAGTCGCAAGCGAGGGCGAGTTCGCAGCCGCCGCCCAGGGCGTACCCGGACACTTCGGCGATCACGAAGCGCGGGATCGCGGCGAGGGCGTCGAGGGCGACGTGGATCCGCTCGGTGATGCCGACGGCCTCCTCGGCTCCGCCGAACTCGGAGATGTCGGCTCCGGCGGCGAAGATCTTCGGTCCGCCGGTGACGACCACGACCTTGGGAGGGGTCGCGGTCAGCTCGGCGGCGATCTCGCCGATCCGGGCGACGACAGCCCCTGACAGGGCGTTCACCTTGCCGTTGGTGAGGGTGACGAGGGCGATACCCCCGTCGAGGTGCTCGAGTTCGACGACGTTGTCCATCGCGACAGTCTTGCCGACCGGGCCGACCGCGCGGCACCCGGAGGTCAGGAGGGGAGTGCTCGCTGATACACCTCGAGGGTCCGTCGCGCGATCGCCTGCCACGAGTAGGAGCCCTCGACGAGGTCGCGCGCGGCGTCGCGCAGACCCGCGGCCAACTCGTGGTCGGTGAGCACCTCGAGGATCCGCGCGGCCAGTTCCTCTGCTCGGCCCGGTTCGAAGGTGAGCGCCGATCCGGTGCCCACCACGAGTTCGGCGAGGCCGCCGGTCTCGGCGGCGACGAGCGCCGCCCCACCGGCGAGAGCCTCGAGGGTGATGACGCCGAACGGCTCGTAAAGGGAGGGGATCACCACACAGTCGGCACGGTGGAGTGTCGCTCGGAGCGCGTTGTCGCCCAGGAATCCGGGCAATTCGATGATGTTGCTCAACCCGGCGACATCGATCTGCGACTGAAGTTCGGCGAGGTAGGTGCCTCGGCCGGCGATCACGCAGCGGACCCCTGGGATCTTGGCGCGCACCATCGCCATCGCGTTGGCGAGCACCTGGAAGCCCTTCTCGTACTGGACTCGCCCCCAGGTGAACACCAGCGGGGAGTCGGGCCCCGATGAGGCGGTGGTGTTGACGACCCCCTCGTCACCGTCGGTCGCAGCCCACCAGGTCGGATCGATACCCCCCGGGATCGGCGCCACCAGGTCAGGATCGATCTCGAAGTCGGCCGACACCTGTCGGGCCAGCAGGCGAGTGATCGTGATGACCTGTCGCGAGCGGGCTGCCAGCCACCACTCCACACCGTTGATCTCCTCCGGTACGCCGGCCGGGACGTGACCGCTGTGCCGGCTCCGTTCAGTGCGGTGAAAGGTCGTCACGAGTGGCGCCCCGTGAGCGGCGGCGAGGGTGGCCGAAGCCCACGCGACGGTCCAGTCGTGGGCGTGGACCACATCCGGCCTCCAGTCCGGGTCGACACCGCTCAGCGCGGTTTCGACGAGCGCGTGGTTCGCGGAGGCGGTCCTGCCGATCGGGTGGTCGGGCACCCAGGGGAGATCGACGTCAGCCCGGAGGACGGTCATTCCGCCGGCGGTGGTGATCGCCGGTGTCCCGTCGGTGCGTCTCGACACGAGCACGACCTCGTGACCCTCGGCGGCGAGTGCGTGGGCGAGGCCGTCGACGTGGGCGGCCGTCCCACCCGTGTGGGCCGGTGGGAGCTCCCATGACAGCATGAGCACCCTCACGCCCGCGGACCCTAGTCTCGGGGGGTGACCAGCCGTGGCCTCGTCGGGCCGACCCCCGGTGAGCTCGACCTGCACCTCTTCAACGAGGGCTCCCACCGTCGGCTCTGGGAGGTGCTCGGACCCCAACCCACCGCTGACGGGATCCGATTCGCGGTCTGGGCTCCGAACGCGAGGGCCGTCGCGGTGATCGGCGACTTCAACTCCTGGACACCGATCCCGCTCGAGCCGGTCGCCTCCTCCGGGGTCTGGTGCGGGGTGGTCGCTGGGGCGCAGGCCGGACAGCACTACAAGTTCATCGTCACCGGCAGCCACGGTCGCGAGGTGCTCAAGGCGGACCCGATGGCGCGCCGCACCGAATGCCCGCCACAGGACGCGAGTGTCATCCCCGCCGATGTGTCACCGGGCTGGGTGTTCGAGTGGGGCGACGAGGACTGGATGGCCGGCCGCGGCGCGGTGCTCGACGGCTCGGCACCGATGCGGGTCTACGAGGTCCATGCCATGTCGTGGCGCGACGGTGTCGACAACTGGGACGATCTCGCGGGCGCGCTCATCGACCACGTCATCGACCTCGGCTTCACCCACGTCGAACTCCTCCCGATCGCCGAGCATCCCTTCGGTGGCTCCTGGGGCTACCAGGTGACCGGTTACTTCGCGCCGACGGCGCGCCTCGGTGATCCCGATGGGTTCCGTCGCTTTGTCGACCGCCTCCACCGGAGCGGGATTGGCGTGATCGTCGACTGGGTGCCGGCCCACTTCCCCAAGGACTCGTGGTCGCTCGGGCGCTTCGACGGGACGGCGCTCTATGAGCACGAGGACCCGCGACTCGGAGAGCATCCCGACTGGGGCACGTTCGTGTTCAACACCTCCCGTGACGAGGTGCGCAACTTCCTCGTCGCCAACGCCCTCTACTGGTGTGACGAGTTCCATGTCGACGGCCTCCGGGTCGACGCCGTCGCCTCGATGCTCTACCGCGACTACTCGAGGAGTGAGGGTGAGTGGATCCCGAACGAGCAGGGTGGGGTCGAGGACCTCGTGAACGTCGCCCTGCTCCGCGAGGTCAACGGGGTGGTCGGCTCGACGCACCCCGGGGTGGTCATGATCGCCGAGGAGTCGACGGCCTGGCCGGGGGTGACCGCCCCCGCCGAGTCGGGTGGCCTCGGCTTCACCCACAAGTGGAATATGGGGTGGATGCACGACACGCTGTCGTTCGCGCGCCGCGAACCAGTCCATCGTCGCCACCACCACGGCGAACTCCCGTTCACCCTGCTCTACGCCTTCAGCGAGCGCTACGTCCTCCCGCTCAGCCACGACGAGGTGGTCCACGGCAAGGGCAGTCTGCTCGCCAAGATGTCGGGGGATGACTGGCAGAAGTTCGCGACCCTGCGCCTCCTCTACGCCTGGCAGTGGGCCCTGCCCGGGGCGCCGCTGCTCTTCATGGGATCGGAGCTGGCTCCGTGGTCCGAGTGGCGCCACGACCGATCGCTCGACTGGTCGCTCGCCGATCATCCCTCGCACTCCGGGGTCCTCGAGCTCGTCCGTCGACTGAATGGCGCGGCGGCGCGCCACGCCGCGCTCTGGGAGCGCGACGATGATCCGACCTCCTTCGAGTGGTTGGAGGTCGAGGATGCCGATCACTCGGTGTACGCGCTGTTGCGCTGGGCCGGTGACGGCCGCGCCGCGGTCGCCGCGGTGGCGAACTGGACCCCGGTCCCGCGACCCGGCTACCGCCTCGGGGTGCCGTGGGGAGGGGAGTGGCAGGTGCTCCTCGACACCGACGCCGATGAGTTCTGGGGAAGTGGGGCGCGTGGCACCTCGACCTCGGCGACGGCGGAGCCGATCCCGTGGCAGGGCCGGGATCACTCCCTGGTCGTCGACCTCCCCCCGCTCGCCATGGTGTGGTTCGGTGCCGATGCCCCCCGATGAACGTCAGGTGGTCGCCGCGTCGGTGACCCTCGGTGCCGCCGTCGGTGTCTTCGCCATCGCCTTCGGGGTCGGGTCGGTCGCGGCAGGCGCCTCGGTCGCGCAGACCTGCGCCATGTCGCTCCTCGTGTTCACCGGCGCCTCGCAGTTTCTCGCGGTGAGCGTCGTGTCCGCGGGGGGATCGGCGCTGTCGGCATTCGGTGGGGCGGTGCTGCTCGCCGCTCGCAACGCCGTCTACGGGCTCACCATGTCGCGACACCTCGGCGGGCGACTCCCGACGCGTCTCGTCGCGGCACAGATCACCATCGACGAGTCGACGGCGATGGCGACGGCCCAGTCGACTGCGGTGAGTCGTCGTCGCGCCTTCTGGATCACCGGCGGATCGGTCTACGTGTTCTGGAACGTCGGCACGTTGATCGGGGCGCTCGCGGGAAGCGCGGTCGATCCTGAGGCGTTCGGACTCGACGCCGCCTTCCCCGCCGGGTTCGTCGCCATGGTCGTCCCGCACCTCGAGTCGCGACGGGGTCGGGCGGCGGCACTCGTCGGGGCATCGGTGTGCCTCGTGACCATTCCGGTGCTCCCGGTCGGTCTCCCGATCCTGGTGGCCTCCGTCGGCGTGCTCTTCGGGGTGAGGCGCCCATGACCTGGGCACTGGTGCTCTCCCTCGCCGGGGCGGCCTACGCCTTCAAGGTCACCGGGCTGGTGGTGGTCGGTGGCCGGTCGCTGCCGGCGGTGGTGGAGCGGTGTCTCTCGTTGGTGCCGGCTGCGCTCATCTCGGCGCTCATCGTGAAGGACACCCTGTCCACCGGCGACGAGTTGGTGATCGACGCCCGCCTCCCGGGGGTGTTGGCGGCCGTGGTCGCGGCCCGTCTCCGGGCGCCGTTGATCGTCGTGATCGTGGTCGGCGCCGGTGTCACCGCGATCGCCCGCGTGGTCGGTCTCGACTGACCGCGTCCGGTCGGACTCAGGCCGATTCGACGATTTTTGCGAGGGCGCGGAGATTGCGTCGCCAGATCGCCCCCATGACCACTCGGCCGCCGACGAGGGCACCGATGGGACCGCCCAGCCACCAGGGGAAGACGAGTTCCTCGGTCCAGGTGAACCGGGTGCGTCGATCGAGGTCGATCGGTTCGAGGCTGAAGTGGCCGGTCCCGGTGACGACGCCGCTGTGTCGGACCCCCATGCGCTCCCGTGGAACCCAATCGGTGATCTCCATCTTGTCGACGAGCGTGATGGGTCCGACCTTGGTGTCGCACTCGAAGGTGGTGCCGACCCCGTGGGTCTGCTCTCCGGTGAAGCGGATGGCGACCGCGTCGGCCATCCAGTCGACATGACGTTCGACCGGTTCGACGACCTGCCAGACCTTGTCGACCGGCGCGTCGATGTCGATGGAGACGGTGATACCGGCCATCGTTAGACGGTGGCCTGGACGTTGCGGAGGGTGGCAGCGGCCTGCTCGGGCGGCACGACGTTGATCATGACGCCGGTGCCCCGCTCGAACCCGGCCTGGGTGACGAGGTTCGGCCAGATGTGGATGTGCCAGTGGAACTCGCCGGTGTGCTGGTGCGGGGCGGAGTGGAACCCGACGTTGTAGGCGACATCGCCGAGCACCCGGCTGAGCGATGACATCGCGTCACGCAGGCCGCGTCCGACCGCCGAGAGGGTGTCGTCGTCGGTGTCCTGGAGGTGGAGTTCGTGTCGTGTCGGGATGACGAGCAGTTCGTAGGGGGTGCCGCTCCAGTAGGGGCAGATGACCATCACATCGTCGTTGTCGATCACCACGCGCTCGCCGGAGGAGCGCTCGGCCTCGATCGTGGTGCACAGCACGCACCCACCGGCGAAGCGGGCGAAGGCGCGCTCCTCGTCGAGGATCTCGCCGGGGACGAACGGGAGTCCCATGAGCTGACCGTGCGGGTGGGCGATGGACGCCCCCGCCTCCCGGCCGTGGTTCACGATGGCCTGGGTGTAGCGGATGTGTTCGGCGGAGGCGTGCTCGATGAAGCGCCGCTTCAGCGCTGCCATGAACTTCTCAGCGCCGGTGTCGTCGAGGACGTCGAGGCCGGCGCTGTGGTCCGGGGTGTAGACGAACACCTCGTGGATGCCGGTGCCCTCCGCGGTGACGTGGATGGGACCCTCGTTGTGGACGGCGAAACCGTCGTCACCGGTGAAGGCGGGGTACAGGTTCGGGATCACTCGCACCTGCCAACTGCCGGATGAGTCGACGGTCTCGAGGGCCGGTGGCGTCGCCTCCTCGTTGCCGGGACAGAACGGGCACGGGCGTTCAGGAGGTCCGTCGACGACGGGGGAGCGGGGCGCGAAGTCGGTCGGACGCTGGGCTCGCTCGGAGACGATGGTCACCCAACGCCCGGTCAACTGGTTGAGGCGCAGTTGGCTCACATCAGCAGGATAGGCGCGATCCGTTAGCCAGCGGAGGTGGGGGACAACACATTTACCGAATTTGGCTTTTCGGGGGATCTGGGGTGGAACGACCGATCGGGCCGACGGAGGAGGCCTGATCGGTCGTTGTTTCGGCGGAATTCAGCCAGAAAGTCGGGCCTGTCCGCTTCCAGAGCCAGACACTCAAATTGGCGATGGTCTACGCCGCCGTCGACGGCACCCACGTCATCTCAGCCGACCACCTCCGAGCCGCCCGAGCCGTCACCGCCTACAGCCACCGATGCGCCCGCGCGTTCTGGGGAGGTGTCTTCCTCGACGACCTCACCGACGACTTCATGTCGCTCTGGCGCGGCATCGGCTACGAAGCGATCTCACTCTCCGATCTGTCCGCTCTGTTCAGCCGACACCTCACCGCAGCGAAACGCGAACACATGCTTCGACGTCTCGTCCGCGATGGGGTCGTTGAGACCAGTCAGGTGAAAGGCGATGGACGCCCAGCGACGTTCATCAGCCTCAACCCCGACTACCAGTCCAATACCAACGACTGGTGAGAACCAGTTGCTTTAGGGTTGCGGCAATGAAACGAATCCTGACCTGCTCACTCCTCGCTGTCGCATTGATCGGCTGCGGCAACGTCCTCAAGGTCCACGAGATCGAGGGCCAAATCGAGGCGTTCGCTGGTGTCGGAAACTTTGTGAACGTCGACTGCGGCGACGAGACCGTTCCAGCAGAGGTGGGATACGAGTTCGACTGCCAGTTGTCCGACGACAGGGGGACCGTCAAGTTGCGGGTCACCGTTCTCACTGAGGATGGTGAAGTCGAATGGGAATATCTTCCCTGACGTCACGGTCTCGAGCGGGTGGTTGTTGAGAGCGAGTGACGTCAACTCGCCTTCTGAGCCGCCAAGCCCTGCGGGCGCCGGCGGGACCGCCGAAGGCGGAAAGAACCAGTCCATCAACCACCAAATGGAACCGTCGGAAAAGGACTAAAAGAGTGACCGGAGAAGACAGCGGAGCGGACAGGCCCGAGGTTTCGTCTCAGACCGACTTATTTCGCTTTCTGCGCTTCTTGCAGGGGGGACCCGCAGGGCCAGCCGATGTTTCACACTGTCCCCCAATCTGGACCCCCCGCACCCCCCTCGGGTGAACAGATCGGTCGGGTGGGTCCCGGTGCGCACGGATGCTCGATCAGTCGCGGCGGAGGATGCTGACCCGCCGACCGTGTGTGTCGGGGCTGCCGGGCACCTCGAACGGTCCGGTGGAGCCGGGCCACGCGGGGCCGTGGTGGACCAGCGAGAGGCCGGCCTCGTCAGCGAGGGCGACGAGTTCACGGTGGTCGAACCATCGGATGCTCCAGGGTCGCAACCGGGTGTCCGCTGAGTCGCGGAGTTCGATGAAGTGGCCCTCGAGGCGTTGGTCTCCGAGCTGTCTGGACACGGCGAGCACGACGGTGTCGGCGGTCATGTGCCTGACCGTCACCGAGGAACCCTCCTCGTCGTCGAGCGGCGGCTCGGTCTCGATGGCGAGGTGACCGCCGGGGCCCAGCGCCGCGGCGACTCGACGCAGCAGCAGGGTCTGGCGTTCGCGGTCGGTGAGGTTGAAGACCGTGTTGTAGGAGGCCAGCACGACCGAGAGCCCCTCATCGGGGAGGTGGTCGATCATGTCGCCGTGCACCCGCTCCACCCGCTCGCATCCGGGCCGTGCGGCGAGGCGGTCCAGCATCTCGATGCTGGAGTCGAGGGCGATCACGCGCCGGTCGGGGAGCAGCCCGGCGATCGGTGCGGTCAGTCGGCCGGTGCCGGCGCCGAGCTCGATGACCGCGCCGTCGGCGGACGAGGCGAGTCGCGCGACGGTGGCCACGAGGTCGTCGAGCCGAGGGTCGTCGCCGTACCAGTCGTCGTACACCTCGGCGAAGGCTCGACCGTAGGTCGCGTCGTCGTAGCCCTCCATCTCGGGCACCGTAGTCTTCGTCCCATGGAGCGTCTCCTCTACCTCGACCATGCGGCATCGACGCCGATGCGGCCGGCCGCTGTGGAGGCGATGACGCCCTTCCTCACCGACTGCTTCGCCAACCCGAGTGGCTCCCACCGTTTCGCGAGGACCGCTCGTCGGGCGGTCGACGAGGCCCGTGAGCAGGTGGCCGACGTGCTCGGTGTCCTGCCGGGCGAGGTGGTCTTCACCGGTTGTGGAACCGAGTCCGACAACCAGGCGGTGACCGGATCGGTCGCCGGGCGGCCCGGGGTAGCGGTCACCTCGGCCGCCGAGCACCACGCGGTGCTCGACCCGGTGGTCGCCTCCGGCGGGGTGGTGGTCGGCGTCGACGGCACCGGGCACATCGACCTCGACGGGCTGACGGAGGCCCTCCGGGCCGCCGGTGAGGTGGCCGTGGTGAGCGTGATGACGGTCAACAACGAGGTGGGAACGGTGACCGATCTCGAGGCGGTCGCCGCGGTGGTCCGGCGTGAGGCCCCGGGGGCATGGCTCCACACCGACGCGGTGCAGGCGGCCTGTTGGCTGGACCTGCGGACCGTCACCCCGCTCGTCGACATGGTGTCGCTCAGCGCCCACAAGTTCGGTGGTCCGAAGGGCGTCGGCGTGCTGGTGGTCCGCGGATCGGCATCCCCGGCACCGATCATCCGCGGGGGTGGTCAGGAACGGGAACGGCGCAGCGGCACCTCGAACGTCGCTGGGATCGTGGCGACCGCGGCGGCACTCGGCGAGACCGACTCGGAGCGGGCCACGGAAGTCGAGCGTGTCGGTGCCCTTCGCTCCCGTCTCGTGGAGACGGTCGTCGCCGAGGTCGACGCGCGGGAGACGGTGCCGGCGGCGGCCTCGGTGCCCGGGGTCGCCCATCTGTGCTTCGAGGGCGTCGAGAACGAGGCCCTGCTCTTCCTGCTCGACACCGAGGGCGTCTGCGCCTCAGCCGCGTCGGCCTGCGCGAGCGGTGCGATGGAACCCTCCCATGTGCTGGCCGCCATGGGGGTGTCGCGGGAGTTGGCGGGCGGCGCGCTCCGGCTCAGCTTCGGTCACACCAGCACCGTCGACGAGATCGATGCCGCGTCGGCTGCGGTGGTGTCCTCGGTCCGTCGGTTGCGGGGAGAGAGCTGAGATGCGGGTCCTCGTCGGCATGAGCGGTGGGGTCGACTCGTCGGTGGCCGCGGCGCTGCTCGCCGAGGAGGGCCACGAGGTGGTCGGGGTCACCATGCGTCTGTGGGGCGGTGACAGCGACACCGGATGCTGCAGTGTCGCCGACGTCGACGATGCCCGACGGGTGGCGCAGCAACTCGGCCTCGACCATGTGGTCTTCAACTTCTCGGAGGACTTCGAGGCCAATGTCGTCGAGCCCTACGTGAGCGCGCACGCCGAGGGCATCACCCCGAACCCCTGCATCGAGTGCAACCGACACCTCAAGTTCGATCGGCTGAGCGAGCGGGCGAGGGTGCTCGGCTTCGATGCCGTCGCCACGGGACACCACGCCCGCCTCGAACGCGACGACCACGGACGCCCCCGTCTCGCCCGCGGCGCCGACCGCGACAAGGACCAGAGCTATGTGGTGCACATGGTCGAGGCCGCCGAGTTGGAACACACCCTCTTCCCGATCGGTCACATGACGAAGTCGGAGGTCCGCGAACACGCCCGACGGCTCGGGTTGCGCACCGCGGGCAAACCGGACAGTCAGGATGTGTGCTTCATCACCTCGACGGGTGGGCGTGAGCGCTTCCTCGGGGATCGGATCCCACTGAGGTCGGCGAGGGTGGTCGACACCGACGGTCGGACCCTCGGCGAGGTGCCCTCGGTCGAGATGGTGACGATCGGCCAGCGGCGTGGTCTCGGGCTCCCCGGTGGCGGACCGTTGCGCTACGTCGTCGATGTGGTCGCCGACGAGGATCCGCACGTCGTGGTCGGAGACGGTTCCGACCTGCTGCGCGACTCGGTCGAGGTCGCCGCCGTCACCTGGGTGGACGGCCCGGTGGAGGGACCGGTCCGGGTGCAGGTGAGTGCCCACGGTCCCGCGAGCCCGGCGGAGTGCGTCGCGATCGGGTCATCCGATCGGGTCGAGGTCCGGTGGGCGGAGCCGCAACGTCGGGTGGCGCCGGGGCAGAGCGTGGTGTTCTACGACGTCGACGACCGGTGGGTGCTCGGCGGGGGTGTCGCGGCGCGCTGATCCCAGGCGCGCAGGACGGCGCCCGGACGCGTCGGCGCCACGCGAGCGGCGGTGAGGTGCAGAGCGCGCCCGCCGGGTCGCCGTGGTCCGGTGGCGAGCACCACGGTCACCGTGTCCCGTGTCGCCAGTTCGAGCGCGGGACCGCGGACGCCGGCTGAGAGGTCAGCGGGGGAGTCGTCGGAGGCGAGCGCCAGTCCGGCCACCTCGCTGCGCCTGAGCATGAGGGTCTCGGACAACACCAACGGGTCGTGGACCACGAGGCCGGTGGGCACCAGCACCAGCCACCGGCGTGCCAGCCGGTGCCAACGGGGGGCCGAGCCGACCGCGAGGGTCAGCGCGCCGAGACCGGCTGCGATCCCACCGATGGTCGACGATGAACGCACCGCGATCGCGGCCAACCCGACGACGATGAGCCAGGCGATGCCCGAGGCGATGAGGTAGCCGACCGGGGGGCGCAGCGGGAACCGTCGTTCGGCGCCGTAGGCGCCCGCCTGGATGTGGTGGGCGCCGAGTGGTGCCGACCAGACGAGGCCGAGGGCGACGAGGGCTACGCCGATGCCGGTGATCTGCATCGGTCCGGGGTCGTCGACGACATGGGCGAGGGCGAGGGCGGCGACGAGCGGGGCGGCGACCCGGGCGATGGTCAGCGTCACCGCGGAGGGCATGACGATGGCGACGGCGACGATCGCCCAGATGATCTCGGCGGCCGGTCCGGTTCCATCGAGGATCCCCCCCGGGGCGCGCAGGGTCTCGAGTCCGGAGCCGACGAGGACGGCGACGGCGATCCACACCACGGCGCTGGCGAGGGTGTACCAAAGGCCATCGGCGGCCCCCGCTCGTCGGCGTGTCACCGCCCCGGTGTCGGTCGCATTCACAGCCGACAGTCTGGCGGTTCCGGGTCGTGACTGGCGCTCCCGTCGTGCCACGATCTGGCGATGACGTCGCCGGAGTCCCCCAAGGCGCCCGAGGATGGCTTCCTCGGTGGCGTGCGGCCGGGGTCGACGCTCGGTGTCGGGAGCCTCCCGCACCGCGATGGCGAGTCGGCCGCGCGGTTCTCCCTCGAGCACTTCGACATCGCGGTGGTGCCTCGTCTTCCCCGCCGGTCACCGGCCGAGCAGCTGGTCGCCCAAGCGATCGTCGGCGCGCGGGGTGTGACCCTCGGTCAGTACGGCACCATCGCCGTCGACGTCGACGCCCTCGATCCGGATGCCCCGGTGGTGACGGATCTCCGATCGGACAATTTCGCCGGCTTCCGGTCGTTCCTCGAGGTGGCCTCGGCGGCGGGGATCGATGGTCGCCCGGTGAAGTGGCAGTTGGTTGGCCCGGTCACCCTCGGGCTCTCGCTGACCCGCGCGGGGGCCCCGATCGATCTGGCCTTCCGCGTCGCCTCGCAGACGGTGCGGGCTCACGCCGACGCGCTGTGCGCGGAGCTCGCTGCCACCCTTCCGGACTCTCCGCAGCTGATGGTGCTCGACGAGCCGTTACTCGCCGACCTGATGGATCACGACTTCCCGCTGCCGCCCGACACCGCCGCCGACCTCCTGTCGTCGACGATGGCCGTGGTGCAGGATCGCGCGACGGTCGGCGTGCACTGCTGCTTCGACGCCGACTGGCCCTCGCTGCTCGAGGCGGGCCCGCAGGTGCTGTCGCTGCCCGCCCGTGAGGCGGTCGTGGATGTGGCCGGCTACGTCGACCGATTCCTCGACGGTGGTGGATGGATCAGCTGGGGAGCCATCTCCTCCGATGGGCCGATCGGCGTGACGGCGAACCGCTCCTGGCACGCCCTGAGTTCGATCTGGTGCGATCTGGTCCGCCGAGGATCCGACCCGGCCCTGCTCCGCCAGCAGAGCCTGCTGAGCCCGAGGAGCGGTCTGGCGGGTCATGCCCCGTCGGTTGCCGAGGACATCTGCCGGTCGTTGGGTGAGATCTCGGAGCGGGTGCGCGACCAGGCTTCGGCCACGCGGTTGGTCTTCGGCGCCTAGACGTCCGTTCACGCCGACACCCCCTACCTACACTCGTGCCATGGATGGTCGCGGTGGCTGCTGAGCGGGGAGGAGCGTCGCCGACCCCCGAGTCGCCTGCCGACGAGATCGCCCGACTGCGCGAGTCCGTCGCCCATCATAATCGCCTCTACCACGAGCTCGATTCCCCCGAGCTCCCCGACGTCGAGTTCGACCTGCTCGTTCGGCGCCTGCGCGAGCTCGAGGAGCAGCACCCCGACCTCGCCGGCGGCCAGTCACCGACGTCGACGGTCGGCGGCGTGGCCTCGGCCACGTTCGCGCCGATCGAGCACGCCGTCCCGATGATGAGCCTCGACAACGCCATGGACGAGCCGGAGTTGCGTGCCTGGGGTGAGCGACTCGGGCGCGGGCTCGACGGCGCCGATGCGCAGCTCGTGTGCGAAGTCAAGATCGACGGTTTGGCCATGAGTCTCCGCTACGAGCGCGGCGAGTTGGTGCACGCCGCCACCCGCGGTGACGGGCGCGTCGGCGAGGATGTCACCGCCAACGTCCGCACGATCGCTGACGTGCCCCATCGGCTGCCCACCGGGGCCCCCGAGGTGATCGAGGTTCGCGGCGAGATCTACATGCCGGTCTCGGTGTTCGACGAGCTCAACCGGGAGGCGACCGAGGCGGGTGAGCGACTGCTCGTCAACCCCCGCAACGCGGCCGCGGGTTCGCTCCGCCAGAAGGACCCGTCGGTCACCGCGCGGCGTCGACTGTCGATGTGGGCCTACCAACTCGGTGAGGTGGTGGGAGGGCCCACCGTCGACTCCCATCGCGCCGCCCTCGATCTCATCGCGTCGCTCGGTCTTCCCGTGAACCCCGAGGTGCGGGTGGTGGACGGACTCGAGGAGGTCGTCTCGCTCTGTCGTCACTGGCAGGAGCACCGCCACGATCTCGACTACGACATCGACGGTGTCGTGGTGAAGGTCGACGACCTCGCGCAGCGCGTCCAGCTCGGTCACACCGCGCGGGCGCCCCGTTGGGCGATCGCGTTCAAGTTCCCGCCCGAGGAGCGCACCACCCGTCTCCTCGACATCCAGGTCTCGGTCGGTCGCACCGGTCGCACCACACCGTTCGCCGTATTGGAACCGGTGTTCGTCGGCGGCTCCACGGTCACCATGGCGACGCTCCACAACCAGGACCAGGTCCGCCTGAAAGACGTCCGTCCGGGCGACCTCGTCGTGGTCCGCAAGGCCGGCGATGTCATTCCCGAGGTGGTCGGCCCGGTGCTCTCCGAGCGTCCGGGAGGTCTCGCAGAGTGGGAGTTCCCCTCCCTCTGCCCGTGCCCGGTCGGCAGTCGACTCGAACGGGCCGAGGGTGAGGCCGACACCCGATGTGTCGAGGCCACCTGTCCGTTCCAACGCGATCAGCGCATCATCTACTGGGCCTCGCGGGGGGCCATGGACATCGAGGGTCTCGGCGAGCGCACCGTCGCGCAGTTGACCGCCGCCGGACTCGCGGCCGATGTCGCTGATCTCTACACCCTCACGGCCGAATCCGTTGAAGGGCTCGACGGCTTCGCCCGGATCAGTGCCGAGAAGCTCGTCGCCGGCATCGACGCCTCGCGAGGGCGCGCCGCGTGGCGAGTGCTCACCGGCTTCGGCATCAAGCATCTCGGCCCGACGGCCGCGCAGAGTCTCGCCGCTGAGCTCGGCGGGGTCCGCGAGGTGCTCGAGGCCTCCGAGGAGCGCCGTGCTGAGGTCTCGGGCGTCGGAGAGGTGATCTCGGCCTCGGTTTCCGAGTGGTGGTCACGCGAGGCGCATCGTGATCTCGTCGACCGGCTCGAGCGTCACGGCGTCGACCTCGTTGTGGCGGAGGGGTCGGTCGCATCCGACCTCGAGCCCACGCTCACCGGCCGGGCGGTCGTCGTGACCGGGACGGTGCCGGGTCACACCCGCGAGAGCGCGCAGGCCGCGATCGTCGCTCGGGGTGGCGCCTCGCCGGGCAGCGTCAGCGCCAAGACCTTCGCCCTCGTGGTCGGTGATGGGGCGGGGGCATCCAAACTCACCAAGGCCGAGAAGGTCGGGGTGCCCGTGGTGCCCGCCGACCGCTTCGACGAACTGCTCGCCACCGGCGAGATCCCGGGCTGAGCGGCGTCAGACCACCACGAACTGCCAGGTGAACGACCGGGCGCGCTGACGTCCCTCGTCCACCCTCCAGTGGATGACCTCGACGCGGTGGATGCCGGGGTCGAACCTCGGAACCGGTCCGTTCGACGAGGGCGTGTAGGTGAGCGTCGAGTTACCCGGCTCGAAGACCGTCACCGGAGGGATCGACACCTGCTCTCCGGGCTCGACCGGGCTGGCCTGCACCTCCGACAGATCGACGGTCTCGATCTCGACACCGTCGATCACGAGCACGCCGGTGTATCCGGGGGCGAGATCGGCGAACACGTTCGTCTGGGCCAACGCCTGCTCGGCATCGGGGACCGGAGCCACGCTCTCGATCGTCGCCGGGAGGTCGCTGCGCTCCTCGCCGGTGACCGACACGAGGAATCCGCGGGCAACGAGCACCAGACCGACCGCGATCACAGCGCTCACGAGCAGCAGTGACGGGTCGATACGGCGGCGGGGCCGGGGCTCGACCATCACCTCGGCGGTCTCCTCATGGTCGTTGCCGCTCACCGGGCCATCATGCCCGAGGTTCGGGGAGGGACCCAACCGGAGCGCCCTCCCGACCCCAACGGCGATGAGTCGGCCGGTAGCGTCCTGTGGCCGTGGACCTCTCCTCGTTGCGCGGATCGGAGATCACCGATCGCTTCCACCTCACCGCGGTGGTGTCGGTGGGTACGACGGCCACCCTGATCGACGGTGTGGAGCGGTCCTCGGGCCGGGCGGTGACCGTCAGGGTGCTCGATCCGGCGCTGTGCTCCGATCCCGACTTCGCAGGACGCTTCTCGGCCGCTCTCGAACCGGCCCGGGCCCTCGAACACCCGAACATCGCCGAGGTGCTCGCCACCGGGATCGTGTCGACATCGCGGGGGGAGGCGGGATACGTCATCACCGAGGCGCTCACCGGCGGAAGCCTCCGCGACCTGCTCGACCGTGGCCGACTGCTCAGTCCCTCGCAGGCGCTCACCCTCGGCCTCGACATCTGCCGGGCGCTGCACCTCGCCCATTCCAGGGGTCTGGTCCACACCGAGTTGACCCCGTCGAAGATCATGTTCGGCGAGGAGGGCCGGGCCCGACTCGTCGACCTGGGACTCGCCGATCTGCTCGGGCGGAGCGCCTGGCGCGAACCCTCCTCACTCGACAACCACGTCGTGCGCTACTCGGCGCCCGAGCAGGCCCTCGGTCGTGTGCCGGCCCCGGCGATCGACATCTACGCGCTCGGCCTCGTGCTCGTGGAGGCGGTCACCGGATCGGTGCCCTTCGACGCCGGGTCGACGGTGGCTACGCTCGCCCAGCGGGTGGATCGCCTCATGCCGGCGTCGGCTGATCTCGGCCCGCTCGCCGCCGTGCTCGAGCACGCGGCCCGGCCCGAGGCCGATGAGCGGTGGACGGCGGAGGAGTTCCACCACGCGCTGGTGGCGCTCGCCCCGCGCCTCCCTCGACCCGAGGCCCTGCCGCTCGCGACCCGGACGATCGCGGGTCGCATGACGGCAGAGATCGCGGCGGCCGAACCCTCGCGGGGTCGGCCCGCACCGGACCCTTCGGACAGCGGTGTTACCGGTGCCTCATCGCATGACTCCAGTACCGGTTCGGCCACCGATGCCGACGCGGTCGCCGAGGCACCGCGCGGGCGGCGCCGACCCCCGTGGCTCCTCCCGCTCGCCTCGGGCTCGACGGTGGTCCTCGCGGCCCTCCTGGTGCGTCTGCTCCTGGTGACGCCGATCCATGTGGTGCCCGACCTGAGAGGGGTGAGCGAGGCCGAGGCCGTCAACACGATCACGCCGTTCGGATGGGTGACCGAGCGGCTCCTGGACCGCAGCGATGAGGTCCCGACCCCGGGGGGCATCATCTCCACCTCGCCGGCCGCCGGGGCGGAACTGGCCGAGGGCGAGCCCTTCATCTACGTGGTGAGCGAGGGTCCGACCCTGCGCGCTGTGCCCGACACCACCGGTTCCCTCGTCACCGATGCCGAGGCCGCGCTCGCCACCATCGGCCTGACCTCCTTCGTCGAGCCGGTGCACGATGAGTCGGTGCCGGTCGATCTGGTGGTCGACTGGGTCGCCACCGACGATCCGACGGTGGTCGCGGGCACTCCGGTCGAACCGGGGACCGCCGTCACCCTCCGGGTGTCGATCGGTCCGGCCCCGCGGACGGTGCCGGACCTGAGCGGCCTGCTGGCGGGACCCGCCCGCGCCCGTCTCGTCGACCTCGGTCTGGTCTTCGCGGAGGTCGAGGGGGACTTCGATGATGAGGTGGAGGCCGGGGTGATCGTCTCCCAGGTCCCCGAGGCGGGGGATCCCGTCGAGCGGGGCACGACGGTCACGGTGACCGTGTCGCGGGGACCCGATGTGGTCGTGTTCCCGACCCTCGCCGAGGGCGTGATCTTCGCCGATGCCCGAGCCACGCTGATCGAGGCGGGGTTCGAGGTCGAGCTAGTGCTCGGCGCTGTCGATGCCATCGTCTCCGAGGTGCTCATCGACGGTGTGCCCCCGGAGGAGGACGGGGTCTACCCGCGCGGTACCCGGGTCGACATCGTCGCGGTCTGATCGAGGCTGCGCGCCCGACGTCGGCTGCGGCCGTGGCCAGGTGCCGTCACTACGGTGGACGCCATGGGAACCCTCGACGGCCGCGTCGTCGTCGTCACCGGCGCCGGTCGAGGGCTCGGTCGGTCGCACGCCCTCCTGTTGGCCGCTGAGGGGGCGCGGGTGGTGGTGAACGACCTGGGCACCACGACCGACGGCGCGGGAGCCGAGGGGGATCCCGCCGATGAGGTGGTCGCCGAGATCGTCGCCGCCGGCGGGTCCGCCTTCGCGAACCGCGACGACGTGGCCGACTGGGATGGCGCTCGTGCTCTGGTCGCGTGCGCGATCGAGCAGTTCGGTGATGTGGACGCGGTGGTCAACAACGCCGGCTTCCTCCGCGATCGCGCCATCGTCTCGATGGACGAGGAGGACTTCGACTCGGTGGTGCGGGTCCACCTGAAGGGCCACTTCGCCATGACCCACTTCGCCGCGCTGCACTGGCGCGAGCGGCACCACGCTGGGGAGCGCCGAGCTCGAGCGCTGGTCCACACCGCCTCCACCTCGGGGCTCTTCGCCAATCCGGGGCAGTCGAACTACGGCGCGGCGAAGTCGGGTATCGCGACACTCAGCCAGATCGCCGCCCAGGAGCTCGCTCGCTACGGGGTGGTGTCGAACTGCATCCTCCCCGGGGCCAGGACCCGTCTCACGCTCGCCAGTCCGGGACTGCCCGAGTTGATGGAGGCTCCCGACGGTGCCTTCGACACCTGGGACCCGGGCAACGCCTCACCCCTCGTCGCCTATCTGGTGGGGGAGCGATGCCGCTTCACGGGGGAAACCTTCTCGGTGATCGGCGGTCTCGTGCAGCGCATGTTGCCCTGGACGGTGGGTGAGTCGGTCGACTCGGCGACCGGTTGGACCGCGGCGTCGTTGGCCGAGTCGCTCGAGTCGCTCTGATCCTCAGTCGGTGATCGCCTCGAGGGCGGTGGCGATCTCCTCGCCGAGTTCGAGGTCGGCGGGACCGGCCTGGAGGGCCATGACGCGGACGACGTCGCCCTCCACCTGGATCTTGCCCGACATGAAGGCCTGCATGGCGGCGGCGGGATCGCGGGCCACCAGCAGCAGCCGGGCGGTCTCGTGATCGACGGTCACCGTCGCGTCGGGCGCGTCGACGTGGCCGAGGTCGACATCGAGGCTCCCGGAGCAGGTGTCGAGGTGTGCCTCGATGACGGAACCGTCGGGTCCGTCGGTGACCACCAGGTTGACCTGCACATCGGCGACGGGAACCGGGAGCCGGTCGGCGAACGACTCGCGGACGGCGCGGGCGGCCTCGATCCACTCGTCGGAGAGGAACGGATGAGACGGCACGTCGTGATCGTAACGGTGGTCAGTCGAGCAGTCTCGTCCGGTAGGTGACCCGTTCGAGTTCGTCCATGTCGAGTTCGAAGCCGAGCCCCGGGGCGTCGGGCACGGCGACGTGGCCGTCGACAACGGTGATGGGGTCCACCACGATGTCGCGGGCCCAGAAGCGCGACGAGGCGCTGATGTCACCCGGGAGGGTGAAGCCGTCGAGAGCGGCGAGCATCGCGTTCGCGGCGCGGCCGATCCCGGTCTCGAGCATGCCCCCGCACCACACCGGCACGTCAGCGGCGACGCACAGGTCGTGGATGCGTCGGCTCTCGAGGTAGCCGCCGACACGACCGGGCTTGATGTTGATGACCCCGGCGGCGCCGAGCTCGATCGCGTCAGCGGTGGTGCGGGCCGAGACGATGGACTCGTCGAGGCAGACCGGGGTGGTCGACGCGGCGGCGAGCCGGGCGTGGCCGATGAGATCCTCCTCGGCCATCGGCTGCTCGATGAGCAGCAGGTCGAACTCGTCGAGGCGACAGAGGTGGTCGATGTCCTCGCGGCCGTAGGCGGTGTTGGCGTCGACCTGGAGCGCCATGTCGGGGCCGATGAGCTCGCGCACGGCGCGCACCGGTTCGATGTCCCAGTCCGGCTCGATCTTCAACTTGATGCGCGCGTACCCCTCGTCCACGTACCCGCCGACCGCGGCGAGCAGCTCGTCGATCGTCGGGTGGATGCCGACGCTCACCCCGCTCGGGATCCGGTCGCGGGTGGCGCCGAGGTGGCGACGCAGGTCGGTGTCGTTGGCGCGGAGTTCGGCGTCGAGGGCTGCCATCTCGATCGCCGCCTTCGCCATGGGATGACCACGGAGCGGTTCGAGGATGTCTGCGATGTCGTCCGCGGTGATCTCGCCGGCGGCCCGCAGGCGGGGCCAGATGTGGTCCTCGAGGACGAGTTCCACACCGTCGACGAACTCGGGGGAGTAGACCGGCTCGCTCAGCGCGACGCACTCTCCCCAGCCCTCCTCGCCGTCGGCGCCGAACCATCGAAGCAGGAGGATGTCCCGGTCGGTCTGGCTGCCGAAGCTGGTGCGGAAGGGGGAGACGAGGTCCATCCGCACCCGGCGGAGCTCGAGGCGTGCGGGGCGCATCAGATCGGGCGCTCGAGGATGTAGGAGCCCTCGCGGGTGAAGCCGGTGACCACCGCTCCCGCAGCGAGGGCATCGCCGAGTTCGCGGCGCACCCGGCGGCGCCACTCCTCGGCAGCGGCGGGATCCGTGCGGCGGAGCATGACGATGTCCTCAGGGGTGGCCACCTCGATGCGCTCGGTCGGCCCGGCTGGAGTCTCGGGCTCGACCGATGGGTCGACCGGCCAAGCGCACAGGACGCGGTCGCTCTCATCGTCGGCGTTGACCGCGTCGGCCATCGATCCGTAGAAGTCGGGGAGGTAGTCGGTGGGACGGGCGCCGAGCACCTCGATGTTGAACCAGGCGTTGCGCCGCACGATCGGGTCGAAGGTCCAGGTGACCCATTCGATCCCGTTCGCCGCGGCCCAGTCTCGCTGATGGCCCTTCATGGCGCGTCCGACCCCGGCGTGCTGCGCTCCGGGCAGGATGCCGGTGATGTGGCTGTGGAGCGCGGGGCGGCCCTCGTGGCGAGCGAGGAAGCCGAAGGAGGCGCCGACCATGTTGTCGGCGACGAAGGCGGCGGCGACGTAGCCGCCGGCGTGTTCGACGGCCCGCATGAGCTCCACGCTCACGATCACCTTGGTCGATCCCCAGATCTGTCGGAGGACCTCGCTCACGGCGGTCATCTCCTCGATCGTGTGAGGACTGCGGATCTCGACTTCGTTGTCGTCACTTCCGTCCACGGGGCAAACCTACTTCGCTGGACCGGTGGGCGGCCCAGCGACCGCTCGTCGTCGACCGCGGTCTGGACTTCTCGTCCAAAGGCCGCGCACCGGTTGGTACCGGTCGTCGGTGCGGATAACGATGCGGTCATGGCGCGGATACTGGTGACCGAAGCGATCGCCGAGGGCGGGCTCGACCGCCTGCGCGCTGATGGGCATGAGGTCGATGTCCGACTGGGTCTCGACCGCGCTGGCCTGTTGAAGGCCGTCCGCGGCGCGGCAGCGCTCATCATCCGGTCGGCGACCACCGTCGACGATGAGGTGCTCGCCGCCGGATCCGAGCTGGTCGTCGTCGGCCGGGCCGGGATCGGTCTCGACAACGTCGACGTCGCCGCTGCCACCTCTCGCGGGGTCATGGTGGTGAACGCCCCGCAGTCCAACATCGTGTCCGCGGCCGAGCACACCATGGCGCTCCTGCTCTCCCAGGCCCGAAACGTCCCCCAGGCCCACGCCGCGCTCGTGGCCGGTCGGTGGGAGCGCTCCCGCTGGGAGGGGGTCGAGCTCGCTGACAAGACCCTCGCGATCATCGGTCTGGGCCGGATCGGCAAGCTCGTCGCCGAGCGCGCGAAGGCCTTCGGTATGCGTCTCGTCGCCTACGACCCCTTCGTCTCGGCTGAACGGGCCCGCCAGATGGGCGCGGAGCTGTTGCCTCTCGATCAGGCGGTCGCCGAGGCCGACTTCCTCACCGTGCACCTTCCTCGCAACGCCGACACGATCGGGCTGATCGGGCGTGAGCTGCTCCTCAAGGCCAAACCTTCCCTTCGCGTCGTCAACGTGGCGCGCGGCGGCATCGTGATCGAGTCGGAGTTGGCCGAGTGCATCCGCGAAGGTCTCGTCGCCGGCGCCGCCCTCGATGTGTTCGACTCGGAGCCCTGCACCGAGTCGCCCCTCTTCGATCTGCCCGAGGTGGTCGTCACCCCGCACCTCGGGGCGAGCACCCGGGAGGCCCAGGACAAGGCCGGAGACGCCATCGCCGACATGGTGCAGTTGGCGCTCGCCGGCGACTTCGTTCCCTGGGCGGTCAATGTCGACGCTGCGGAGGCCGATGAGATGCTCCGGCCGTTCCTCGGGCTCGCCGAGCGTCTCGGTCGTCTCTTCTCCTCGATGACCGGCGGAGTCTCCGAGGTCGAGGTCCGCATCGAGGGCGACATCGCCGCCTGCGACACACGGATCCTCAATCTCGCGGTCATGAAGGGGTTGCTCTCGACCGCCGCCGATGATCAGGTCACCTATGTGAACGCCCCGCAGATGGCCGCCTCAGCCGGTCTCGCGTTGACCGAGTTGAAGTCGTCGGTGTCCGACGATCATGTGAACCTGATCGCCCTCCGTGCCGACGGGCGCAGCATCGCCGGCGCCCTCACCGACCGCACCGGCGCTGAGCGCGTCGTCGAGATCGACGGTCACAGTGTGGACATGCCGCCGGCGGCGGACATGCTCCTCATCTCGAATGATGACCGTCCCGGCGTGATCGGCACCGTCGGCACCCTGCTCGGTGACGCCGGCATCAACATCGCCGACATGGATGTCGGTCGGGTGGCCCGGTCGGGCGGTGCGCTCATGCTGATCGCCGCGACGGCCGAGGTGCCGTCACCGGTCATCGACGCGCTTCGGGTCGCTCCCGGCGTGACGAGCGTCGTCAGCTTGCGCGGCTGAGCCGGCAGGCGTCGCGGGTGGCGATGGCCGTCTCTCGTGCGGCCTCGGCGAAGTCGGGCCCCGAGCTCGCGTAGAGCACGGCTCGTGACGAGTTGACGATGAGCCCGCGTCCGTCGGTTCTGGCTCCGGCGGCGACGGCCTCTCCGGCATCGCCACCCTGAGCGCCGACCCCGGGGACCAGGATCGGGAGGTCGCCGACGACCTCGCGCACCCGACCCAGCTCGTCGGGGTGGGTCGCGCCGACCACCAGACCCACCTCGCCGAGGGTGCTCCACCGTTCGGCGATCATGCGCGCCACCCGCAGGTAGAGCGGTTCGCCGTCGACGTCGAGCATCTGCAGGTCGGCGCTCCCGGGGTTCGAGGTGCGGCAGAGCGCGATCACGGCTCCGGAGGCGAGGAAGGGCTCGATCGAGTCGGTGCCGAGGTAGGGGTTGACGGTCACCGCATCCGCGCCGTAGCGGTTGAACGCCTCTTTCGCGTACTGCTCCGCGGTCGATCCGATGTCGCCGCGCTTGGCGTCGAGGATGATCGGGATGTCGGGGTGGTGCTCGGCGATGTGCTCGCACAGGCGCTCGAGTTGGTTCTCGGCCCTGAGCGCGGCGAAGTGGGCGATCTGGGGTTTGAAGGCGCACACCAGGTCGGCGGTTGCCTCGACGATCTCGACGCAGAAGCGGAACACGGCGTCGGTGGCACCGTCGAGTCCGGTCGGCAGACGGCGCGGGTCGGGGTCAAGACCGACGCACAGCAGCGAGTCGTTTCGCTCCCAGGCGCGCTCGAGGCGCTGGTGGAAGCCGCCGGCTCGCTCGTTCACGACTCGGTCAGCTCGATGGCCGCGGTGGGGCACAGGTCGGCAGCGTCGCGCACCCGGTCGTGGAGCTCGACCGGAGGTTCCTCGATCAGGACGTACAGGTATCCGTCGTCGCGGATCTCGAACACCTCAGGGCATGTCTGAGCGCATCCTCCGGTGGAGGCGCACATGTCGAGGTCGACGGTCACGCGCACGGTCCGACACTACTCGGGCACGTCGTGGCGGCCTCCGGCCGCTCAGGGCCGCTGGTGGCGTTCGAAGGCTGAGAGCACCGCGCGCAGAGATGCGGTGGTGATGTTCGGATCGGTGCCGATGCCCCAGCGCACGTCGTTGCCTGAGGAGCTCTCGACATAGGCGACGGCCTCGGCGTCGGAGCCACGACCGATGGCGTGCTCGGAGTAGTCGAGGACGTCGAAGTCGCCGGGCCACTCGGCGCGGAGTGCGCTGACGAAGGCCTCGACGGGCCCGTCGCCCTCACCGCGGATCGTCACCGCCGCTCCGTCGACCTCGAGTTGGGCGCTGATGGTGGTGTGGCCCTGGCCGTCGGAGGTGTTGGTGTGCAGTTCGTGGCTGCGCAGACGCATCCTCGGCTCGGTCGGCAGGTACTCGGCGGAGAACGCCTCCCACATGATCGTCGGGGAGATCTCGGTGCCCGAATCCTCCGTGATGTGCTGGATCGTCTTGGAGAACTCGATCTGGAGGCGGCGCGGGAGGTCGTAGCCGTACTCCTCCTTCATCACGTAGGCGACCCCACCCTTGCCCGACTGGGAGTTGACGCGGATGACCGCCTCGTAGGTGCGTCCCACATGCTTCGGGTCGATCGGCAGGTAGGGGACCCCCCACTGGTCGTAGTCGTCCGGCAGGGCCGCGAAGCCCTTCTTGATCGCGTCCTGATGGGATCCGGAGAACGCCGTGTAGACGAGGTCGCCCACGTAGGGATGCCGGGGGTGCACCGGCAGCCGGTTGCAGTACTCCGCGGTGCGCCGCAGCGCGTCGATGTCGCTGATGTCGAGTTCGGGATCGACCCCGTTGGCGAACAGGTTCATGGCGAGGTTGATGATGTCGACGTTGCCGGTGCGCTCCCCGTTGCCGAACAGGGTTCCCTCCACGCGGTCCGCGCCCGCCATCACGCCGAACTCGGCGGCGGCCACGGCGCAGCCCCGGTCGTTGTGCGGGTGGAGGCTGACGATCACCGAGTCGCGATCGCGGATGGTCCGTCCGAACCATTCGATGACATCTCCGTAGACGTTGGGGCTGTAGCACTCGACGGTGGCCGGCAGGTTGAGGATGAGCGGTCGCTCGGGAGTGGGCTCGATGACGTCCATGACCGCCTCGCACACCTCGATCGCGAAGTCGGGCTCGGTCAGGGTGAAGCTCTCCGGTGAGTACTCGTAGCGGATTGCCGTCCCGTCGAGATCGGCCTCGAGCTCGCGGCACAGTCGGGCTCCCTGCACGGCGATGTCGACGATTCCGGCCTTGTCGAGGCCGAAGACGACCTCGCGTTGGAGCGGGTTGGTCGAGTTGTAGAAGTGGACGATGGCGCGCGGGGCGCCGCGCAGACACTCGTAGGTGCGCTCGATGAGTTCGCTGCGGCACTGGACGAGCACCTGGATCTCGACGTTCTCGGGGATCAGGTCCTCGGTGATGAGCTGCCGCACGAAGTCGAAGTCGGGTTGGCTGGCCGAGGGGAATCCGACCTCGATCTCGGTGAAACCCATCTTGACCAACTCGCGGAACATGGCCAGCTTGCGTACGGGGTCCATCGGGTCGATGAGGGCCTGGTTGCCGTCACGGAGGTCGACCGAGCACCAGGTCGGCGCCCGGTCGATGATGACGTTCGGCCAGGTGCGGTCCTCGAGGACGAGGGGTACCTGAGGCGAGTAGCGCTCGAAGGGCATCTTGCGCGGGGTTGCTGGTGTCGGTGGCACGGGGCTCTCCTTGGGTTCGGGCGTCGTGGGCGGGTCGGTCACGAGCGGCCGAAAACGACAACCGCCCCCTGACCGGGTCGGTGGGGGCGGGCGGACGTGGATATGTGCGCGTCCGCCCTACGTAAGCAGCCCGAGCAGGGGAAGCAGACGCATGGCGGAGGACATCGACGGAAAGACTACCCACGTCTCATCACCGTCCACAATCACCCGGCTCCGGTCGCCGGTAGGCTCAGCGGCACCATGACTGACCGACCTCCGCGCACCGGCGCGCGGCGTCGGGGCCGCGGAGGCGGTTCCGGCGGAAACTCCCCCCGGCGGCGACCCTCCCACCGAGATGACGGTGTCGAGGCCCGTACCGGCTCCTTGACCTCCAACTCGGCGCTCCCCCCAGTGGACCCGCCGACCGGTTTCGCCGATCTCGGTGTGCCGGAGCGAATCGACGTGGGTCTCGCCGCCTGCGGGTTCGCGACCCCCTTCGCCATCCAGACCGAGGCGATCCCGGTCGCGATGCGCGGCGAGGACGTGTGCGGTCGGGCCAAGACCGGATCCGGCAAGACGCTCGCGTTCGGGCTCCCGATGCTCGCCCGGATCGACGGGCGCGGCACGCCGGGCCGTCCCCTCGGTCTCGTGCTCGTCCCGACCCGCGAACTGGCGGTTCAGGTGGCTGAGGTGCTCGAGCCCGTCGCCACCCATGCGTCGATGCGGGTGCTCCCCGTGTACGGCGGCGCGAGTCGCGACGGCCAGATCGCCGAGCTCGACAAGGGTGTCGAGCTGGTGGTGGCCACCCCGCTCCGACTGATCGATCTCATCAAGTCCGGCGAGGTCGACCTCTCCGACGTCCAGATCGTCACCCTCGACGAGGCCGACCGCATGGCTGACGACGGGTTCACCCCGCAGGTCGAATGGATCCTCCGGCACTGCACCGGTCGCCGCCAGACGATGCTGTTTTCGGCCACGCTCGACGGCGATGTGGGTCACCTGATCCGCGCCTACATGACCGATCCGGTCGAGGTCGCCATCGATGCGGTGACCGACACGGTCGGCACCATGCACCATCTGTTCCTCGCCGTGCACCACATGGACAAGGCCCGTGTGGTCGGGTCCATCGCGCGCGGCATCCCGAAGGTCGTGGTGTTCTGCCAGACCAAGCGGCTCTGCGACAAGGTCGAGGGTGCCCTCGTCGACCTCGATGTGAACGCCGCGGCCATCCACGGCGACCTGTCGCAGGCGGCCCGCGAACGTGCGCTGCAGCGCTTCGCCGATGGTCGGCTCGCGGTGCTCGTCGCCACCGATGTGGCGGCCCGTGGAATCGACATCGATGACATCGGCGCGGTGGTCCACTACGACCCTCCCGGCGACGTGAAGGACTATCTGCACCGCTCGGGACGCACGGCGCGCGCCGGTCGTGACGGCTGGGCGGTCACCCTGGTCGAGTACAACCAGCACACCCAGGTGCGGGTCCTGCAGCGACTCCTCCGGTTGCCGTCGGTGAAGCCGATCGAGGTCTTCTCGAACGATGAGCGTCTCCTCGACCTCAGCCGGTTCGAGGGTGACGCCCCCACCACCTAGGGGTCGCGTGAGCCCCCGACCGCTCATCGCGGTCATCGCGTGCGCCGTCGTCGCGCTCGGTTGCGGTGGGGCTGATGGTGTTGACGACCTGCCGGCGGTGACCGCCCCGCCTCCGGTGACCCTGGCGCCGGTCGCCGGACCTGACCCCGACGAGGTGCCCGATGTCGAGCCGGTCCCGTTCGGTCTGCCCGAGGCGGTGGAGGTCGCGGTACGGGTCTCGCCGGCCCGGGTGGCGACCCTGGTCTCGTTCTCTCCTCGTTCGGCCGAGTCGTCGACACTCGATCCCTTCGATGCCGTCGCGTCCTGCTCGGTCATCGAGGCGGCACCGGGACGCCCGTTCGAGGTGGTGGTTGCCGATCCGGATGAGGAGTCCTCGGTCCGGCTGGTCGCCGATGGCTCCGAACCGCTCCCGCCCGGTGCTCCATCCGTCGAGGTGGGGGTCGAGGTGCGACTCCTCGGCGGACCGGTTCGGTTCGGTTCGGCGCGGGTGACCTTCGCGCGCGCCGGTGGCGCGGTCGACCAACGGTCGGGAACGGTGGTCGGCGCGACCGCCTCGGGACAGTCGATCTCGGCGGCCTTCACCTGCTCCGGTAGCCGACCTGAGGTGACCGTGGGCGAGGAGGCCGGCTACTCGATCCGGATGCGCGACGGCACGCGGGTCCGGACCGCTGCTGTCGTGGTGTCCGAAGCCGAGGGAATGGGATGCGCCGATCCGGTCGATGCCGACCGATCGGTCGTCGCCGTCTCACCGGAGGGGGCGGCCACCGGTGGCGGTGGTGGAGTGCTGACGGTGACCTCGCGGCCGGGTCTGGCGACCGGGGCCTCCGCGCCGGGCGACGTGGTCGTCACCGTGCTCGGTCGCACGGTGGTGCTCGGTGACGCGGTGGTGACCCTGACGGGCCCGGGCACCGGGATCTTCGGCGGGGTCAGCGCCGACGGTGTGGTCGTGGACGGCGCCTGGCGCTGTCCGTCGGCCTGAGCCGGCTCAGCCGGGGAGCCAGGCCGGGCGGCTCGACTCGAATCGGTCGATCGAGTCGGCGTGGGTGAGGGTCAGGCCGATGTCGTCCAGCCCTTCGAGGAAGCGATGACGTGTCGGATCGTCCATGGGGAACTCGACCGAGACCGCGGCCGCGGGCGCCTCGACGAGTCGGCGCTCCATGTCGACGACGACGGCGGTCGACGGATCAGCTTCGATCGCGGACCAGATCGCCTCGACGTGCTCGAGGGGCACGGCGGCGGGAACGAGCCCGTTCTTCGTGCAGTTGTTCCGGAAGATGTCGCTGAAGCTCGGCGCGATGACCGCGTCGAAACCGGCCTGCTGGATCGCCCAGACGGCGTGCTCACGGCTTGAGCCGACGCCGAACGACGGTCCGGCGACGAGGATGCTCGCACCGGCGTATCGCTCGTCGTTCATGACGAATGCGGGGTCGTCGCGCCAGGTGGAGAACAACCCCTTCTCGAAGCCGGTCCGCTCGACGCGCTTGAGCCACTCGGCCGGGATGATCTGATCGGTGTCGACATCGCTGCGCCGAAGCGGGACCGCGGTGCCGGTGATGACCCTGACTGCCTTCATGAGAGGTCCTCCGGGAGGGCGAAGTGGCCGGCGACAGCGGTCGCTGCGGCCACGGCCGGTGAGACGAGATGGGTGCGGCCGCCACGTCCCTGACGTCCCTCGAAGTTCCGGTTGCTCGTGCTGGCCGAGCGCTCGCCGGGGGTGAGCTTGTCGGGGTTCATGGCGAGGCACATCGAGCATCCCGGTTCGCGCCAGTCGGCTCCGGCGGCGCGGAACACCTCGTGGAGCCCCTCGGCCTCGGCCTCGGCCTTCACCCGGTGGGATCCGGGGACGACCATGACCCGTGGGACGGTCACGGCGCGTCCGCGCATCACCTCGGCGGCGGCCCGCAGGTCCTCGATGCGGCTGTTGGTGCACGAACCGATGAAGACGGTGTCGACCGAGATGTCGCGGATGGCGGTACCGGGGGTGAGACCCATGTACTCGAGGGCGCGGCTCACCGTCTCCCGGGTGGTCGGGTCGGCGTAGTCCTCAGGGGAGGGGATGCGGTCGTCGATGGAGGCGACCTGGGCCGGGTTGGTCCCCCAGGTGACCTGCGGGTGGATGTCCGCGGCGTCGATGACGACCTCGGTGTCCCATTCGGCCCCCTCGTCGGTGACCAGGGTGGACCAGTCGGCGACGGCCGCGTCCCAGTCGGCGCCGGTCGGGGCGTGATCGCGTCCGCGGAGGTAGTCGAAGGTGGTCTGGTCGGGGGCGACGAGTCCGGCCCGGGCGCCCGCCTCGATCGACATGTTGCAGACGGTCATCCGGCCCTCCATGGAGAGGGAGCGGATCGCCGAGCCCCGGTACTCGATGACGTGACCGATACCGCCTCCGGTGCCGATACGTCCGATGATGGCGAGCACCACGTCCTTGGCGGTGACCCCGGGCCGGAGTTCCCCGTCGACGGTGACCGACATCCATCGGGGCCGTGACTGGGGGAGGGTCTGGGTGGCGAGCACGTGCTCGACCTCGCTGGTGCCGATGCCGAAGGCGAGAGCCCCGAAGGCTCCGTGGGTGGCGGTGTGGCTGTCGCCGCAGACGATGGTCATGCCGGGCAGGGTGCGTCCCTGCTCGGGGCCGATGACGTGCACGATGCCCTGGCCGGCATCGCCCATCGGGTAGTGGGTGATGCCGAACTCGGCGGCGTTGTGGCGCAGGGTGTCGACCTGCTTGGCGGAGATCTCGTCGGCGATCGGCTGGTCGATGTCGGCGGTGGGGACGTTGTGGTCCTCGGTGGCGACGGTGAGTTCGGGACGTCGGACGGTCCGGCCGCTGAGCCGCAGACCTTCAAAGGCCTGGGGGCTCGTCACCTCGTGCACGAGGTGGAGATCGATGTAGACGAGATCGGGCTCACCCGGGGTGGAGGCCACGAGGTGTCGGTCCCAGACCTTCTCGGGGAGTGTCTTCGGTCTCGTGTCAGCCATGGATGCTCGCTCTCTCGAACTCTCTGCGCGGTGGTCGGAGGCGTCGAAGCGTACCGGCGGTGATCACGGCCGACCCGGCGTTCACCAGACGCCGAGCAGTTCGATGATCGCGATGAGGTCGCGGCCGGCGGGAAGGCCGAGACCGGGTTCGCCGTCGGGTCCGAAGGCGAGATCGGGTGGCATGGTGACCGCCCGGGTGCCGCCGACGGTCATGCCGGTGAGGGCCTGTTGGAGCCCGGGCAGGGTATAGCCGTCCTCGAGGAGGATCTCGAGCGGTTCTCCGCGGTCCCAGGTGTTGAAGAGGGTCACGAGGTTGTCCCCGCGTACCAGCAGGAGGTGGGCGAGGGCGGTGTCACCGGTGTATGCCGTCCGGCCCTCACCGGTGACCAGATCGTCGATGGTGAGCTCGAGGGCGCCGTCGGAGGCGGTGATGTCGGCGTCGACGGGGGCATCGGAGGCGACCGAGGGCGGCACGACCGCGTGGATGTCGACGATGAAGGTGAGGGCGTCGCCAGCCTTGATCGGCTCGCCGGGAGGGTTGTCGCCGTAGGCGAGGTCGGCGGGGATGTCGAGTCGAAGCTTCGAGCCGGGGGTCGCCCCGAGGAGTCCGGTGTCCCATCCCTGGATCACCTGGCCGGCGCCGACGGTGAAGCTGAGCGCCTGGCCCCGGGCGATGCTGGTGTCGAACAGGTCGCCGGTGAGGGTGATGACGCCGACGTAGTCGACCCAGACGGTGTCACCGGCTTGGGCGGCGCGTCCGGCACCGGTCGACAGCTCGGTGATGATGAGCTCGGTCGGGGCCTCCGCGAGCGGTTCGACCTCGAGCGGGTTCTCGCCGATGGTGGTGGTCGGTGCCTCCTCGCCGACGGCGGAGAGTTCGACGTCGGTGATGTCGGCCGCGTCCGCGTCGTCGCCGTCGGAACCGGAGCAGCCCACGAGCACCGCGACGGCGGTCAGTCCCGCGAGGAGCCGGGTGGTTCTCACCATGGCGAACACCGGGGGGACGCTAGCGGGACGCGATCTGTCGCCCGTCCAGCCACTCGGCCTCGTCCTGTCCGAGGGGTGTCGAGGGAGCGCTTCCCATGAAGGGCCAGAGCTCCTCGGCGATCCGCCGGTAGTTGCCTCGGGCGCCGAGCTCGCCGAGCAGGGCGTAGAGGCCGAGGTTGATGCGCTGGATGAACACGAAGGCGCGCGGAACCGTCGCGTACTGCGAGATCGGGCTCGAGCGGTCGAAGGTGTGACGGACGATGCTCGACGCGTAGGCGGGGGTCCAGGTCATCTCGCGGTCGGTGGAGACCGGTTCGTAGAAGTGTGAGAAGTAGTCGCCGACCTCGTCGGTGTCGACGGGGGCGTCGCCGAGGAGCATGCCGGCCTCCTCGAGCACGCTCCGGAACCCGGGAACGTCGTGCTCGACGGCCGCGAGTCGCACCATGGTCTCGAAGGTCTCCATCTCGGTCGGGTCGAACTCCTTCACGAGACCGAAGTCGAGGAAGGTGACCCGTCCGTCCCCGTGGAACAGGTAGTTGCCGGGATGCGGATCCCCGTTGAAGGCGCGCATGGTGTAGAGGCTCCGGAAGACGAAGCGGAAGATGGTCTCGGCGGCGCGGTCGCGCTCGGTCTGGTCCCAGGTGAGCAGTTCCGCCCAGGTGTGGCCGTCGACGAGTTCGGTCGTGAGCACCCGCGCGGTGGAGAGGTGGTCGACGACCTCGGGCACGTGGATGCGGGGGTGACCCCGGTAGAACTCGGCGAAGCGCCGCTGGTTGTCGGCCTCTCGCCGGTAGTCGAGTTCCTCGGTGAGACGCTCCTTGATCTCGGACACCATCTCGGCGGGGTCCAGCCCGCCGAATCCCTGGCGCAGGACCGTGCCCAACAGGTCGGCGTTCCGGAGGTCGGCTGAGATGGCCTCGTCGACCCCGGGGTACTGCACCTTGACGGCGACGGCGCGCTCCTGGCCGGTGCCCGGGTCGACGATGACCGCGCGGTGGACCTGCCCGATGGAGGCGGCGGCGATGGGTTCGGGGTCCCACTCGGTGAACACCTGGGCCGGAGGCGCGCCGAGTTCGCTCTCGATGACCGACTCGGCGAGCTCGGGCGACATGGGCGGGGCGTTCGACTGGAGCTGCGCGAGGGCGAGTCGGAGCGGCTCGGGGAGGCCCTCATCGAGGTAGCTCGCCATCTGGCCGAGCTTCATGAGGGCGCCCTTCATCCGACCGAGCTCGTCGGCCACCTGCTGGGCGGTGGAGAGACGTCGCCGCTCGTCGAGTTCGATGCGCCGCTCGGTCGAGGCGAACACCTTCCGCGCGGCGGTGCCCGCGTAGGTGCCGCCGACGCGGGCACCGAGGCGCGCCACTCGGGCGGAGCGCCCCATCCAGGACCGGGAGAGATCGATTCGGGCCATGTCAGCCGGCGCTCACGATGCGGGAGGTGACCGAACCGATCGCGCGGATGAGGGTGGGGACGAACCGGTCCGCGTTGGCGACCACGGCGTCGTGCTCGCCGTCGACGCGGAAGGCCTCGGCGCCGGGGATCTCGTCGAAGAGGCGGACCTGTCGCCGGAGCGGGACGACCGGGTCCCTCATGGTGACGACGACGGAGGTGGGGACGTCGATCTCGCCGAGCCAGTCGGTGGAGGAGAAGTTGCCGAGGGCCCGACCGGCCTCGAGGACCATCCGCCAGTCGTGTCGGGCGGCCTGAGCCACCGCCCACGGCCCCCAGGTCTCGGTCTTGCGGCGCAGGTACACCTGGTCGGAGATGCGGTCGCGGGCCTGGGTGGGGGTGACGCGCGCGAGGGCGGCGAGTCCGGTGAGTCCGAGGAACGACAGTCGTTCGTCGCGCCGTTCGGCGAAGTGCGGGGCGGTGGCGGCGAGGACGAGTCCGTCGACTCGGTCCCGGTGTCGGCGCCAGGTGAGTTGGGCGATGGTTCCGCCCATCGAGTAGCCGACGGGGATGAAGGCGTCGATACCGAGGGCATCGGCGACGCGGGCGACGTCGTCGGCGCAGTCCTCGAGGCGGACGACGCGGCGTGTGCGGAGTCCGCTGCCATGTCCGCGCTGGTCGAAGGCGATGACGCGGACGTGTTCTCCGAGCGCTCGGTAGCAGGTGAAGAAGTTGATGTCGGCGCTGGCTGTCCAGCCGTGGATGAGAATGACGGCGGGAGCGCCCTCGGGGCCGGGGACCTCGCGGACGTCGACCTCTCCGAGGCCGGCCAGTTCGACCGGGGTTGCCGGGGGCAGTTCGGGTGCCGGCGGCTCGCCGTCGACGGCGTCGTCGACGCTGCTGTCGGTGTCGTCGGCGGTGGTGCTCACGTTGCTCCGGGGGTCAGATCTCCTCGATGGAGAGGATCTCGATGCGCAACCTCCCGTTGGGGGCCTCGTATTCCACGGTCTGACCGGCGGTGGCCTCGGCCTCGGCGAGCGCGGCGCCGAGCGGGGAGGTGGGCGTCATGACTTCGACGTCGTCGCGTCCGAGGGTGATGACCTCCTCGGGGTCGCCGACCACGTACTTCTCGGCGTCGTCGTGGGAGTCACCCTCGTAGACGATGGTGTAGACGCGCAGCGACTCGGTGATCTCAGCGTTCTCGAGGAGGTGCTCGAGCTGACGGATGCGACCCTCCATGTGCCCCTGCTTGTCCTTGGCGGCGTGATAGCCGGCGTTCTCGCGCAGGTCGCCCTCCTCGCGGGCGCGTTCGATCTCCTCGGCGACCTCGATGCGACCGCGGGTGGTCAGGTCGTCGAACTCGGTCTTCAGACGGTCGAAGGTGGCTCGGGAGAGCTGTTGTGATGCCATGGCAGGGGCAGGCTACCGGTGGGTCGACCCGGGGTCGATCGGAGCAACCCCCGCCGCGGCCGGGCGGTGCCACGTGGGCGAGGGGTCACCCTCCAATAGATTGACCGCCCTATGGCACATCGCATCGCGGTCATCGGAGGAGACGGAATCGGGCCGGAGGTGACGGCTGAGGCCCTCGGGGTGGTGCGGGCCGCCGGTGTCGACATCGAGACCCGCGACTTCGATCTCGGTGGTGCTCGTTACCTGCGCGACGGCGAGATCCTGTCGGATGCCGTCCTCGATGACCTCCGCGGCTTCGACGCGATCCTGCTCGGCGCGGTCGGCGACCCGCGGGTGCCGCCCGGGGTCATCGAGCGCGGGCTCCTGCTCAAGATGCGTTTCGAGCTCGATCTCTTCGTCAATCAGCGGCCGTTCTCGGGCACGGCGCCGGGGCACTCCGAGCCCCACGACTTCGTGGTGATCCGTGAGAACACCGAGGGGCCCTATGTCGGCGAGGGTGGTGTCCTTCGCCGGGGCACGCCCCAAGAGGTGGCCACCCAGGGCTCGGTGAACACGCGTCACGGTGTCGAGCGCTGCATCAGGCACGCCTTCGAGCTCGCCGAGACCCGACCGGCCCACCACGTCACCCTGGTCCACAAGACGAACGTGCTCACGTTCGCTGGCGACCTGTGGGAGCGCACCTTCCACGAGGTCGCCGCCGAGCACCCCGGTGTCGAGACCGCCTACAACCATGTCGACGCGGCCTGCATCTACTTCGTCCAGGATCCGCATCGCTACGACGTCGTGGTGACCGACAACCTGTTCGGCGACATCCTGACCGATCTCGGGGGAGCGGTCTCCGGTGGCATTGGACTCGCCTCGTCGGCGAACCTCAACCCCGCCCGCACCGGTCCGTCGATGTTCGAACCGGTCCACGGTTCGGCCCCCGACATCGCGGGGACGAACGCCGCCAATCCGACCGCCGCGGTCCTGTCGGCGGCGCTCATGCTCGACTTCCTGGGTGAGGGGTCCGCGGCCTCGCGCATCCGGGAGGCGTGCGCCGACCTCCCGACTGGGTCGACGACCGAGGTCGGTGCGATGATCGCCTCGCGAGTGAGAGACTGAGGAACGATGGCCATCACACCGACCCCGAAGATCTGGATGAACGGCGAGCTCGTCGCCTGGGACGAGGCGCGCATCCATGTGCTCACCCACACCCTCCACTACGGCATGGGTGTGTTCGAGGGCATTCGCGCCTATGGCACCGCCGACGGTCCGGCCATCTTCCGCCTCACCGAGCACATCGAGCGCCTGCATCGCTCAGCTCACATGCTGGGCATGGAGATCCCCTTCTCCGTCGATGAGTTGATCGACGCGACGAAGGCGACGGTGGCATCCACCGGTCTCGACGAGTGCTACATCCGCCCCATCGCCTACTTCGGCTACGGCGAGATGGGTCTCAACACGATCCCGTGCTCGGTCGACGTGTCGATCGCCTGCTGGCCCTGGGGTGCCTATCTGGGTGATGACGCGGTCGAGAAGGGCATCCGGCTCAAGACCTCATCGTGGACCCGCCACGACCACAACATCATGCCGCCGGCGGCGAAGACGACCGGCAACTACGTGAACTCCTCGCTCGCGAAGGTCGAGGCGTTGCGGGCCGGTTACGACGAGGCGATCATGTTGGCCCCCAACGGTCTCGTGGCGGAGTGCTCCGGCGAGAACATCTTCGTGTCGCGTCACGGCATGCTGCTGACGCCGCCGCTCTCGGCCGGCGCGCTGGAGGGAATCACGCAGAACACGGTGATGACCATCGCCCGCGATATCGGGTACGAGGCCCGCACCGACAACCTCGCCCGCAGCGATCTCTACATCGCCGATGAGGCCTTCGTGTGCGGCACGGCGGCCGAGGTCTCGGCGGTCAACTCAGTGGACGACCGCTCGATCCCGTGCCCGGGTCCGATGACCCGCGCCATCGCGGCCACCTACGCCGACGCGGTGCACGGTCGGGACGACCGGTACCGCCACTGGTGCGAGACGCTCTGATCTGACTCGGCCGGCGGTCCGGTGACCGACAGCGTCAGCGTCGAGCCATCATCTCCCGCAGCATCTCCACGAAGCGCTCGTGGTCGGCGTGCATGACCACCAGGGCGTTCTCCTCGCGTCGGGTGAATCCGAGCAGGTCCATGACCACCATCCCGCGGGTGGTCGTCGAGTCGCACTCGACCTCCAGGTGCATGCGGCGGGTCTCGGTCGCGATCGTCGGGTCGATCGCGTAGGCCATCGCGATCGGGTCGGGCAGGTCGAAGCCCGCGAGCTTCGTCTCGGTCGCGCAGAACGAGGCGACGGTGGCCTGGATGTCGATGCAGAACTCGGCGAGCGGTGTGCCGATGGCGCGCAGTTCATCGGCGAGCGACGGCACGATGACGGCGTCGCGCCGACTGATGTCCCATCCGACGAACTCGAGTGGCAGTCCCGAGTCGAGCACCACCTGAACCGCATGGGGGTCCACCCACATGTTGAACTCCGCCACCGGGTTCACGTTGCCGACATGGTCGGCCGCGGCACCCATGATGACCACCCGTGGGATCCGCTCGACGATGGTCGGATCCCGGTGCACCGCCAGGGCGATGTTGGTGAGCGGTCCGAGGGTGACGAGCGTCAGTTCGCCGGCGTGCCGGTGAGACGCCTCGATGAGGGCGTCGACGGCGTGCCCGGCATCGGGCTCCCGTCCGCGCAGTTCGAGTCCGATGTCGCCCATGCCGTCATGACCGTGCACGTTCTGGGCGGTGCCGAGGGGCAGCACCAGTGGGCGGTCCGCGCCGACGTGCACCGGCACATCGCCGCGACCGCAGACCTCGCGGGTGTAGAGGGCGTTCTGCACCGCCGAGGCGAGGGGGACGTTCCCGGCGACCACACCGATGCCGACGATGTCGACGCGGTCGTCGGTGAGCGCGAGGGCGAGGGCGACGGCGTCGTCGCTCGCGGTGTCGGTGTCGATGTAGAACGGTCGGGCGGACATCGCCCGCACACTAGGGCTCGGGCCGGCAGCGCTCTCAGCCGGCGGCGTCGCGCCGTCGGGCCGCCATACCGCCGAGGGTCTCGAAGACCAGCCGGTGGGCGGCGTTGACGGTCAGGTCGCTCACGTCGTAGGCGGGTGCGACCTCGACGACATCCATGCCGACCACGTCGTGACGGTGGGCGAGTTCACGCACCGCCCGGAGCAGGTCGGTGGTGGTCAGCCCGCCCGGCTCGGGTGTGCCGGTGCCGGGGGCGTGGGCCGGGTCGAGGCTGTCGACGTCCACCGAGATGTAAAGGTGGTCGGCCCGCTCGAGAGCCTCGGCCACGGCATCGTCGAGGACCGCTTGGAAGCCGCGCTCCCAGATCTCCTGCATCGTGTGCCAGACCATGCCCTGCTCGTGCATCCACGAGAAGGTGTCGGCGGGCGGCCAGTAGCCGCGGAGGCCGACCTGGACGAACCGGTCGCCCGGTACGGCGCCCGACTCGATGAGGCGACGCATCGGCGTGCCGTGGCTCGCAAGGTTGCCGTCGATGATGTCAGCGGTGTCAGCGTGCGCGTCGAAGTGAACGATGCCGACGTTGCCGTGACCGTAGGTGTCGGCGACGGCGGTGGCGGCCGGCCAGGTGATGGAGTGGTCTCCCCCGAGGATGATGGGCACGATCCGTCGACTCGCGACCTCGGCGACCCGCGACTTGATGTTGGCGTGACCGGCGGCGGCGTCGCCGTGGGGGCAGTGCGCGTCACCGAAGTCGACCACGTCGAGGTGATCAAAGATCTCGAGGTCCAGGTCGATGTGGTAGGTGCCCGACTCGTAGGCGAGGGCGCGGATGGCGCGGGGACCGAATCGCGCTCCGGCGCGGTTGGTCGTGGTGATGTCGAGGGGTGCCCCGACCACCGCGACGTCGGGCTTCCACTCGTCGAGTTGCTCCGGGTCGGTCAGGAAGGGTCGTTGCCCGAAGGTCGAGAGCCCGCCGAAGACGTAGCCGAGCCCGAGTTGCTCGCGCATGCCGGGGGAGAGGCGCGGGTCGTCGCTCATACGGCGAGTGTAGGTGGCGGCGAAAAGTACGAGGGCCCCGGGCGGTGCTGCCGTGAGGCGCTCCACCCGGGGCCACCCGAGTTGCGGGGTCCACCGGTGGTCGATCTTCGGGCGTTAGCCTTCCTCCGACCACTCACATCGCCCGTCGTCCTTGCGGACGGCGGGCGATGCCGCTGTGTGGGCCGTCTCCCCCTTCACCCTTGCGGGCTCCGGATCTTCCGGCTCACGATCCCCGCTCCCCGGACGGATCCGCCGTTGCCGGCTTCACCACCCGGATCGTGGGGATCCGGTGAATCCCGCTCCGCTCCCGCCTCCACCGGCTCGGTCCCCGTCTCGCTTCCGGTTGCCCGGTCGCTCCTCGGTCCGTCTCCGCTGTGCGCTGAGTGGAACGAGAGTCACTTTGCCAGCGGCATAACCGCAGGTCAAGAGGTTTTTTCGAATTCACAGGGTTATCCACGACATTTCTTGTTTATCCACCGTTCACGGCTGGTTTTCCACCTCTCGTCCACCAGTAACCCACAGCGAAATCCACAGTTTCGAGCGCGACGATCGCCGGCCGGGGCCGGCAACTTGCGCCCGGGCGATCCAGACGGTTGACTGTGGGGCGATGAGGAACGCACCCACCGCCGCCCGAATCATCATTCCGTAGAGCACGTGGTCCCCACGTGCTCGTTTCGCCGCCCTCGAGGCGGCATTTCGCTTTTTCGGAACCAGACTCACACCAGACAACGGCCCCTCGGGATCGGACGACCGGAGAACAGACACAGAGATGACCAACCAGCAGATCCAGATCGAGGTCTTCGACACCACGTTGCGAGACGGACTCCAGGTGGAGGGCGTCACGGCGACCGTCGACGACAAGCTCCGCATCGCCGAGCAGCTCGACCATCTCGGGGTGCACTACATCGAGGGTGGTTGGCCCGGCGCCAATCCGAAGGACATCGAGTTCTTCGCTCGGGCGGGTCGCGAGCTCGACCTCTCCACCAGCGCCTTCGTCGCCTTCGGTTCCACCCGTCGGCCCCGCGGTCGTGTCGACGAGGACGCCACCCTGCAGCACCTCCTCGACGCCAACACCCCTGCGGTGTGCATCGTCGCGAAGAGCTGGGACTACCACGTCACCGAGGCGCTCCAGACCACCCTCGAGGAGGGTGAGGCGATGATCGCCGACTCGGTCGAGTTCCTCGCCGGTCACGGCCGTCGTGTGCTGGTCGACATGGAGCACTTCTTCGACGGCTACAAGCGCAACCCCGAGTTCGCGCTCCGCGCGCTCGAGGCGGCCATCGTGAAGGGGGCCACCCATGTGGTCCTGTGCGACACCAACGGCGGCTCGCTCCCGCACGAGATCGAGGACATCGTGGGCGCCGTCCACTCCCATGTCGGCGCCGACGTCACCATCGGCATCCACTGCCATGACGACACCGGATGCGCGGTCGCGAACTCGATGGCGGCGGTCCGCGCCGGAGCCCGTCATGTCCAGGGCACCCTGAACGGGCTGGGGGAGCGCACCGGCAACGCGAACCTCACCACGATCATCCCGAACCTCCAGGTCAAGCAGGACTACCTCTGCCTCCCCGAGGGGCGGCTCGAGCGACTCACCGTCGTCTCCCACCGCATCGCCGAGACCCTGAACCGCGCGGTGAACCCGCAGGCCCCCTATGTCGGCTCCTCGGCCTTCGCCCACAAGGCGGGTCTCCACGTTTCGGCCATCAAGCGGGCCCGCGACGCCTATGAGCACGTCGATCCCGAGGTGGTCGGTAACGACACCCGTTTCGTCGTCTCCGAGATGGCCGGACGCGCGACCATCCAGATCAAGGCCGAGGAGATCGGTCTCGAACTCGACGGCCCGGCGGTCAACCAGGTCATCGACGATCTGAAGCGCCTCGAGCACGAGGGCTACCACTTCGAGGCTGCCGATGCCTCGCTCGAACTGCTGATGCGTCGGGCCTCAGGCTGGGAACAGGACTTCTTCCGACTCGAGTCGATGCGTGTCATCACCGATGAGCACGCCGAGGCCATGGGTTCGGTGTTCAACACCGAGGCCACCGTCAAGGTCTGGGTCGGCGACCAGCGCCACGTGGAGACGGCCGAGGGCAACGGGCCGGTCAACGCGATCGACACCGCGTTCAGGCGCGCGGTGCAGCAGGCCTATCCGCAGCTCGCCGCCGTGCATCTCACCGACTTCAAGGTCCGCATCCTCGACGGAGGTGAGGCGACCGGGGCTGTCACCCGGGTGCTACTCAGCGCATCGGACGGCCTCGGTGACTGGACGACCATCGGTGTGAGCCCGAACATCATCGAGGCGGCCTGGCGCGCGCTCGAGGAGAGCATCGTGTACGGCCTGCTCCGTTCCCCGGTGGAGACCGTCGAGGTCGGCTAGAACTTCGTCATGGCCGCCCCCCGCTCAGCCCCCGCAGGACTTCGGGCCTCCCAGCACTACCGGTCCCCTGAGGTCGTCCCCGACGGCTGGTCGCCCGATCGACCGGCGGAGATCGACGGACTCCAGCCCGTCGGACGTCGTCTCGGCTCCCAAGGTCCCGATCAGGGTTTCGCGCTTCGTGTCGCGGGGAGATTCCGCGACCGTCTGCATCCCGGTGACGGGTTGACGGTCGACGATGCCATCCGGGGGTGCCTCGGTATCGCCCTCCGTCGGGCGTCGATGGCGAGCCGGGCCCCGGTGGTCCACGACCTGACCATCGCGTTCACCATCTGGGGTTTCCTCGACCCGAGCCCGCCGGCCGACCTCGTCGCCGAGCGCCGACGGCTGTTCGCCGGGGTGGCGAACGTCAACCACCACTACACCGAAGCGCGTCACATCGCCGACCTCGTACCGGACTCGACCCTGCAGGCCGGTGTCGACCGGGTGGTGTCGGTCTACCCGGCTCAGTGGCGCCAGTTGACCGGCATCGCCACCAGCGACTGAGCCGTCCGGCCCCGAGCATGGCGCACGGCCCGCCGTAGTCTCGTCGTATGCACATCGGAGCATTGATCTTCCCGACGGACCACGCGATCCGCCCCGACCGTCTCGCGGTCGAACTCGAGCAGCGTGGCTACGAGTCGTTCTGGGTGGCCGAGCACACCCACATCCCGCTCTCGCGGAAGTCGCCCTACCCGGGCGGCGGCGAACTCCCCGAGATGTACACCCGCACGATGGACCCGTTCGTCGCGCTCACCGCCGCCGCGACCGCGACCACGACGCTTCGAGTCGGCACCGGCATCTGCCTCGTCAACCAGCACCACCCGATCAACGCGGCGAAGCAGGCGGCGTCGATCGATCATCTCTCGGGTGGCCGACTCATGTTCGGTGTCGGCGTCGGGTGGAACACCGACGAGATGGAGCACCACGGCGTCGATCCCGCGAAGCGGCGTTCGGCAGCGCGCGAGCGGATCCTCGCGATCCGCGAACTGTGGACCTCCGAGGCGGCCGAGTTCCACGGCGACCATGTCGACTTCTCGCCGAGTCTCAGTTATCCGAAGCCGGTCAGCGATCCTCACCCACCGATCCTGATGGGCGGGGCGGGAGGTCCGGTCACGTTCCGTCACGTCGTCGAGTACTGCGACGGCTGGATCCCGATCCACGGTCGCAGCGACCCACTCGAGAACCTGCCCATGCTGCGGTCGATGGCGGCCGATGCCGGCCGCGACCCCGACTCACTCGACATCAGCATCTACGGCTGTCCGATGGACGCCGAGGTGGTCGATCGCTATCGGGAGGCCGGGGTCGACCGGGTGATCTTCTGGCTCCCCGCGATCGCCGAGGCCGACCTCCTGCCGATCCTCGAACGGCATCAGGACCTGCTCGGCTAGCCGGTGACCGCGTTCGCGCGGAGTTCGTCGAGATCGACGTACTCGAGCGCGGAGATGTGGGTGCTCTCGAGTACCACCGGACAGGCGCGTCCAGCCTGGAGCGCCTCGCGCCAGCGCATGGCGCACACGCACCACTGGTCGCCGTCGCGGAGACCGGCGAACCCGTACTGGGGCATCGGTGTCGACAGGTCGTTGCCCATCGAGCGGGAGAACTCGAGGAAGTCGTCGGTCACCCGACAGCACACCACGTGCATGCCCGGGTCGTCGCCCCGGTTCTCGCAGCATCCGGTTCGGTAGTACCCGGTGAGCGGGTCGTAGGAGCAGGGCTGCAGTTCGGTGCCGAGCACATTGATCTGGTTCACGCCCCCATCACACCACGTAGTGTCAGGGGCGTGCCAGACGCAGGATCCCCCCTCGTCGCTGTGGTGATGGGCTCGACGAGCGACTGGCCGACGATGTCGGCCGCGGTCGAGGTCCTCGAGTCGCTCGGCGTCGCCCATGAGTCCGCGGTGCTGTCGGCGCATCGCATGCCCGACGAGATGTTCGCCTTCGCGGAGTCGGCCGCCGGCCGCGGGTTGCGGGCGATCATCGCTGGTGCCGGCGGGGCTGCCCACCTGCCGGGGATGATCGCGGCCAAGACACAGGTGCCGGTGCTCGGTGTGCCGGTGCCGTCGCGCCACCTCCAGGGGCAGGACTCGCTCCTGTCGATCGTGCAGATGCCGGCTGGTGTGCCGGTGGCCACCTTCGCCATCGGGACGGCGGGAGCGACGAACGCGGCGCTGTTCGCCGCGCAGATCATCGCCGCCGATGACCCGGCGCTCGCCGAGCGGCTCGCGGCGGACCGTCGCGACCGTCACGACGCGGTTGCCGGGGCCACCCTTCCCCCCGAGTCGTGACCGCCGTGTCCGGCGACCAGACCCCGATCGGGCCTCCAGCGACGATCGGGATGCTCGGAGGCGGTCAACTCGGCCGTTACGCGTTGATGGCCGCCCGGGTGATGGGCTTCAGGACGATCGTGCTCGAGCCCGACCCGGAGGCCCCGGCCGGGGCGGTGGCCGATGAGCATCTCGTCGCCGACTACGACGACCCGGAGGCGCTCGCGCGGTTGGCGCAGGTGTGCTCGGTGGTCACCACCGAGTTCGAGAACCCACCGGCTGAGGCCATGGCGGTGCTGGCGCGCTCGGTGCGGGTGGCGCCCTCGTCGACGACGGTTGGCATCGCCCAGGACCGCGGCCTCGAGAAGGAGTTCCTCTCCTCGGTCGGGGTGCCGGTCGGACCCTTCGCCAGGGTGGATGCCGCGGTGCTCGGGGTCGGGGTCGACAGTCCCGAGGAGTTCGCCCGCGATGACTGTCTGCCGGGTCTCCTCAAGACGAACCGGGGCGGCTACGACGGCAAGGGTCAACGGGCAGTCGATGACCATGACGGCCTCTGGGGGGCCTGGAGAGCTCTCGACGGCGTCGACTGCGTGCTCGAACGACGGCTGTCGCTCCTGACGGAGGTCAGCGTCATCGTGGCTCGGACCGCCGACGGTTCGGTCACCACCTACCCGGTCGCTGAGAACCAGCATGTCGACGGCATCCTCGATGTGACCGTGGTGCCGGCTCGTATCGATCCGGTGCTCGCCGACCGAGCGGTCGGCCTCGCCATGACGGTCGCCGACGCTCTCGGCTACGTCGGCGTGCTCGCGGTGGAGATGTTCGTGGTCGACGGGGAGGCGGGCCCCGATCTGCTGGTGAACGAGATCGCGCCGCGACCCCACAACAGCGGTCACTGGACGCTCGACGGAGCCCGGACCGATCAGTTCGCCCAACAGGTCCGAGCGGTGTGCGGCCTGTCGCTCGGCGACACCTCGATGACCGCTGGGGGAGTGGCCATGGTGAATCTCCTCGGTGATCTGTGGGCCGGAGGGGAACCCGACTGGACGGCGGCGCTCGCCGAGCCGTCAGCGCGCCTCCACCTCTACGGCAAGTCCACGGCGCGACCCGGCCGCAAGATGGGTCACCTCACCGTCGTCGACGACGATCCGGGATCGGCCGAGGTCCTCGCCCGTCGACTGCGCGACGCGGTCAGGACAGGTTGACGCCGACGAGGCGTCCGATGCCCCAGGTGATCGCGCAGGCGACGATCACGATGAGCGCCTGGCGGACCGCCGACCAGGGCACCGACCGATCGGCGTAGCGGCCGACGACGGCCCCGACCACCGCCGCGGCGAGGATACCGATGGCCAGCGAGGCGACGCCGGCCCCGGTTCCGGAACCGAGGTACCAGGGCACGACGGGCATGAGCGCGCCCACGGTGAACGCGATGAGTGACAGCACCGCGGCGACGGTCGCCGAGGGCAGCGAGCCCGGGTCGACGCCGAGTTCCTCGCGGGCGTGGACGGCGAGGGCGGCCTCGGGTGTCCGCATGACCTCGGCGGCCGCGGTGGCGGCTGAATCGGCCCCCATGCCGTGGCTCTCGTACATGGCGGCGAGTTCCTCGGTCTCGTGCTCGGTGTTCTCGCGGAGCTCCGCGAGCTCGAGGTCGAGTTCGCGACGGATGAGGTCGTTCTGGGAGGAGATGCTCACCCACTCACCGGCGGCCATCGAGATGGCCCCGGCGACGGCACCGGCGATTCCGGCGAGGCGCACGTATCCGGCGTCGACACCGGCTGAGGCGAATCCGAGGATGAGCGACACGTTCGACACGAGGCCGTCGTTGATGCCGAACACGGTCGCCCGGGCGAGTCCGCCCGAGACCGACCGGTGGCCGTCATGCGGTTCGCTGCGACGGTCCTGCTTGGCCATACCCCGAGCGTACCCGCGGGTCCGGTCGCCGTCGGGGGCGCCGATAGCGTCCCCCGGGATGGGAGCGACGAGGGACCGAGTCGGATCGGGGCACCGGTGAGCAGCCCGAGGTTCCGGTTCGCGCCGTCGCCGACGGGTTTCTTCCACGTGGGTGGTGCGCGGACCGCGCTGTTCAATTGGGCCTTGGCCCGCAGTTCCGGTGGTCGGTTCGTGCTGCGGATCGAGGACACCGATGAGGCCCGGAACCGCCCCGAGTGGACCGAGGGCATCATCTCGGCCCTCGAGTGGCTCGGGATCTCGGAGTCCGATCCGACCTTCGAGGGTCCGTATCTCCAGTCGGCCAACGCCGATGCTCACCTCGAGGCGGCTCGCGTGCTCGCCGAGTCGGGTCGGGCCTACTGGTGCGCGATGACCCCGGAGGAGATCTCCGAGCGGGCCGCCGCCGCGGGCGTCACCGGCTACGGAGGGTGGTCGCGCGATCTCGGGCTCGACGAGGCTCCCGGCCGGGTGCTCCGCTTCCGGGTGCCCGACGGCGAGACGACGGTCGCCGACATGGTCCGCGGCGAGGTCGTCTTCGACAACGCCGTCATCGAGGACTTCGTGTTGGTGCGCGGCAACGGAACGCCGGTCTTCAACCTCGCGAATGTGGTCGACGACCACCTGATGGGCATCACGCATGTGGTGCGGGCCGAGGAGCACCTCTCGAACACCCCGAAGCAGCAGATGCTCTGGGAGGCCCTCGGGCACACCCCGCCCGCCTGGGGGCACGTGCCGGTGCTGGTCAACGAGCAGCGCAAGAAGCTGTCGAAGCGCCGCGACAAGGTCGCGCTCGAGCAGTACCGCGACGAGGGGTACCTCGCCGAGGCGATGGTGAACTACCTCATGACCCTCGGCTGGTCAGCCGGTGACGATGTCGAGATCCGACCCTGGGATGAGATCGAGTCGCTGTTCCGCCTCGATGCGGTCAACCTCTCGCCGGCCTTCTTCGATGTCCGCAAACTCGGCGCGTTCAACGGTGAGTACATCCGGATGATGCCGCCCGATGCCTTCGCCGCGGAGTGCTCCCGTTGGGTGCCCGAGTCCTGGGATCGCGAGCGCCTCGCGGTCATCGCCCCGCATGTGCAACCTCGCCTGGTGACCTTCTCCGACCTGGCCGGCACCGTCGACTTCCTCTTCGAACCGGTGGTCATCGACGAGGACTCATGGGTCAAGGTGATGTCCGGTGAGGTGGCCGAGCCTCTGCTCGGGGCGGCCCGTGAGGCCTACGCGGGTCTCGTGGGCTGGGAGGCCGATGCGCTCAAGGCCTCGCTCGAGTCGGTGATGGAGCCCTTCGGCTTGAAGCTCGGCAAGGCGCAGGCCCCGGTGCGGGTGGCGGTGACCGGTCGCACGGTCGGGCCACCGCTCTTCGAGTCGCTCGAGGTGCTCGGTCGCGAGGAGTCGCTCGCTCGGATCGACGCGGCCCTCGCCCGAATGGCGGGGTGATCGTGGGGCGCCGGGTGGCGATTCTGCTCGGTCTCGCAGTGGCCCTCTACGCAGCCGGGACCCTGGCGCAGGTGATCCTCACCGGCCGGTCGAGTGCCATGCCACCGGCCGATGTGGTGGTCGTGATGGGCGCGGCCCAGTACGACGGTCGACCGTCCGCTCAGCTCGCCTCCCGACTCGACCATGTCGTCACGCTCTGGGAGGCAGGTGGTGTCGACCGCATCGTGGTGACCGGAGGGAGCCAGCCGGGTGACCGCTTCTCGGAGGCCGAGGCATCGGTGACGTATCTCGAGGCGTTCGGTGTTCCGACGGCGGTCGTGCTCTCGGAGGACCGTGGGACGACGACCTGGGAGTCAATGCAGGAGGTGGCGACCCTGATCGACGCCGACGCCTCGATGATCATCGTCACCGATCCCCATCACGGTCTTCGGAGCCGCCTGATCGCGGAGGAGGCCGGGTTCACCGATGTGGCGGTGTCGACCACGCCGACGTCGGTGGTGGGCGGGTGGACGTCAGTGCGACGACACCTGGTGGAGGCCGGTGGTGTGGCCCTCGGTCGCGTCGTCGGTTTCGAGCGGTTGAGCGGTCGCGGCTGAGGCGTGTGGCCCCCGAGGGCTCGCCGGTACAATCGGTGCGCCCGATGGGGTGTGGTGTAATTGGCAACACAGCAGATTCTGGTTCTGTTATTCGGGGTTCAAGTCCTCGCACCCCAACCATCGACGATGTGCCGGCCCTCGGGCCGGCACATTGCGTTGCGGCCGAGGCGTGTGAGTTCGGTGGGGGGTCCCGATAACCTTCGGCGCGCAGCACGGCCCGTTCGTCTAGAGGCCTAGGACACCACCCTCTCAAGGTGGCGGCACGGGTTCGAATCCCGTACGGGCTGCCAGTTCGATGGGGCCCTCCGGGGCCCCATCGGTCGTTTTCGCCCCATTGGCCTTCATGTACCGATCGTTGGGCCTGGCCTCGGGGGGTGAATAGCGGCGTTATCAAATGATAAATAGAACTACTTCGTGAGTCGTCGAATTGTCTGAAGAGGTTGAGTAGACAACTGTTCTGATTCTTCTGACGTCGCCGGTGTATGACTCTCGGAGAGGACGTGCTTGTTGGCGTCTTCCTCTCGGCTAAGTCGCCAAGCATTCGCTATGGATGGCAATAGATTCACATTTTGTTCGGGCACATTGTGAAGAATGAGGACTGTCACACCCACCCGTTACTGTGCGGTTGTGGATGACATGTCGCCCGACGATGTGCAGCCTGTTGACGGGTCACACGCTCTGGATGTTCGTCAGCAACTGATCGCGGCCGCGACTGTTGAGTTCTCGCGACACGGGTTCGCTGGGGCCTCGACCCGGGCTATCGCGGTCCGGGCCGGTGCCCACCAACCCCAGATCAACTACCACTTCGCCTCCAAGGAGGCGCTGTGGCGGGCGGTGATCGACGACTTGTTCCTTCAGTGCAGCGCGTTTCTCAAGGCGGAGAAGACCTACGAGGATCCGGTCGACGAGTTGCGGGAGTGGATCGTCGGTCTCATGCTCTTCTCGGCCGAGCATCCGGAATTGGGTCGGATGATCATGCACGAGGCCGCCTCCTACAACGACCGTATGAACTGGTTGGTCGACAACCACGCCCGACCGTTCGTCGAGCGCCGTGATCGAGTCTGGGCTCTGCTGAAGGAGCGCGGTGTCACCCAGGATCTCGACGATCAATTGGCTGAGAGCACGCTGCTCGGTGCGATCACCATCCCCTTCGTCCTCATGCCACATGTCGAGCGGATGTACGGGCCGCTCGAGCTCAACGACGAGAGGCTGCGGCATCACGCCGAGGGTCTGGTGCGGGCGTTCCTCCCCGGCCTCGCTGACTGACCTCCGATACGGGCCTGCCTGACGGCTCGGTGGTAGGAACGTTCCATGGCCTCCCTCGCCGATGACACCCGCTGGCTCGACGCCACCGCCCAGGCCGAACTGGTCGCCTCTGGGAAGGTCTCGGCGGCAGAACTGACCGAGGCCGCCATCGAGCGGATCGAAGGTCTCGACGGAGAACTCAACGCCGTCAACCTGCGCTGGTTCGAACGGGCCCGCGAGATCGCCGACGCCGATGATCTCCCCGATGGTCCACTGCGCGGGGTGCCGTTCCTCCTGAAGGACCTCAACTCCCACATGGCTGGAACGCCGATGACCAACGGCAACGTCGCCCTCCGCGACGCCGGCTACACCTGCGCGGGCGACACCGAGCTGGTCGCGCGGTTCCGGCGCGCCGGCCTCGTCACCCTCGGGCGCACGGCGAGCCCCGAGCTCGGCACCCTGCCGGTGACTGAACCGGTCGCGTTTGGTCCGACGCGGAATCCGTGGGACACCTCGCGTACACCGGGAGGGTCATCGGGTGGAGCCGCTGCGGCCGTCGCCTCGGGCATGGTGCCGATCGCCCACGCCAGCGACGGCGGTGGTTCGATCCGCATCCCGGCGTCATGCTGTGGCCTCGTCGGCCTGAAGCCGTCACAGGGACGTATCTCGACCGGTCCGTTGCGCGCCGAGACCGGTCTCGGTGTCGAGTTGGTGGTCAGCCGCTCGGTGCGCGACACCGCGCTCGTCCTCGACGCGGTCCACGGTCCCGGAGTGGGCGACACCATCATCGCCCCGGCCCCGACGGCGCCCTACACCGAGGCCCTCCTCGCCGACGTCGGTCCGCTCCGCATCGGTCTCCTCGACCACCATCCGGTCGGCGGGGACATCGATGACGAATGCGCCGAGGCCGCTCGCGCGACGGGACGCATCCTCGAGGGGTTCGGCCATCGCGTCGAGCCGGCCTTCCCCGAGGCCCTCGCCGAGGAAGGGGCCCGCGAACGGTTCATGGCGCTCTGGGCGGTCCAGGCCGCGCTCGGGCGCATCGGTCTCGGTGACCTCCTCGGTCGAGCGCTCACCGAAGGCGAGATGGAGCCCGTCAACTGGCTGCAGGCCGAGTTCGCTTCACGGATGTCGGGGGTCGACTACGGCCGATCGCTCGCCGAGGTCGCCGCCTTCCGACGGCGCTGTCAGCGGTGGTGGCACGACGGCTTCGACCTGTTGGTGACGCCGACGACGGCGCAGGTGTCGCCGGCCATCGGCGAGCACGACCATGTCGATGGTGACCCGCTGTCACCGATGCGGCGCGCGGGGGAGTGGATCGCCTTCACCCCGGCGTTCAACATGTCGGGTCAGCCCGCCATCAGCCTGCCGATGCACCGCACCGCGGCCGGACTGCCGGTCGGGGTGCAACTCGTCGCCGACTACGGCCGCGAGGATCTCCTGCTCGCCGTCGCCGCCCGGCTCGAGGTCGCGGCCCCCTGGCCCCACCTGTAGGGGCGACCCTCAGCCGCGTTGCTGGATGCGGGCCCACTCGTCGCGGAGCCCGACGGTGCGGTGGAAGAGCATCGGCTCGCGCGGGTCGAGGGCGAAGTAGCCGAGACGCTCGAACTGCACCACCGTCCCCGGGGTGAGGTCGGCGAGGGCTGGCTCGAGGCGACACGAGGAGCGCACGGTCTTCGAGGACCGGTCGAGGTCGTCCATTGGGTCGCCGGTGGCCTCACCGGGAACCTCGGTGGAGAACAGCCGCTCGTAGAGGGCGGCGGTGCCCTCGAGGGCGTGATCGACCGACACCCAGTGCATGGTCGACTTGACCTTGCGGCCGTCGGGGGCGTTGCCGCCACGGCTCTCAGGGTCGTGGGTGGCGTAGACGACGGTCGGCTCGCCGTCGGGGCCGACCTCGAAGCCGGTGCAGGTCACGAGATAGGCGCCGCGCAGGCGCACCTCGCGGCCGGGCGTGAGGCGGAAGTACTTCGGCGGCGGATCAGCGCGGAAGTCGTCGCGCTCGATCCACACCTCGCCGGTGAACGCGACCGTTCTGGTTCCGTCGGCCGGGTCCTCGGGGTTGTTGACGAGCTCGACCTCGTCGACCTGCCCCTCGGGCCAGTCGGTGATCACCAGGCGAATCGGGTCGAGGACCGCCATGCGCCGCTGGGCGGTGCGGTTGAGATGCTGACGGACGAACGACTCGAGGAGCTCGATCTGGTGTCGGCTGTTGGTGCGTGACACACCGATGTAGTTGCAGAACTCGCGGATGGCGGCGGCCGGGTAGCCGCGTCGCCGAAGGCCGCGGAGTGTCGGCATGCGGGGGTCGTCCCAGCCGTCGACGACTCCATCGGCGACGAGTCCGGCGAGGCGTCGCTTGGAGGTGACCGTGCGGGTGAGTTCGAGTCGGGCGAACTCGGTCTGCCGGGGGGTGTCGCCACTGAGGGGCAGTTGGCTGAGATACCAGTCGTAGAGGGGTCGGTGGCTGTCGAACTCGAGGGTGCACAGCGAGTGGGTGACCCCTTCGATGGCGTCGCTCTGGCCGTGCGCCCAGTCGTAGGTGGGGTAGATGTGCCAGCGATCGCCGGTGCGGTGGTGGTGCTCGTGCCGGATGCGGTACATGACCGGATCGCGCATCTGCATGTTCTCATGCTGCATGTCGATACGGGCTCGCAGTACCCGCGATCCCTCCGGGAACTCCCCGGCGCGCATGCGTCGGAAGAGGTCGAGGTTCTCCTCGACACCGCGATCGCGGTACTCGCTCTCGACGCCGGGTTTCCCGTAGCCACCGCGGCCCGCGGAGATCGTCTCGCTGTCGGAGTCGTCGACGTAGGCGAGGCCGCGCTCGATCAGGTGCTCAGCCCAGTCGTAGAGCTGCTCGAAGTAGTCGCTCGCGTAGAGGGGCTCGCCCTCGATCGGGAAGCCGAGCCAGGCGAGGTCCTCGAGGATTCCGTCGACGTAGGCGGTGTCCTCGGTGTCGGGGTTGGTGTCGTCGAAGCGGAGGTTGCACACCCCGCCGAACTCGCGGGCGAGCTCGAAGTCGAGGGTGATGGCCTTGGCGTGCCCGATGTGCAGATAGCCGTTCGGCTCCGGCGGGAACCGGGTCTGGACGCGGCCACCGAAGGTTCCCTCGTCGTTGTCGCGGCGGACGAGTTCGCGGACGAAGTCGTCGTTCTCGCGTTCGTCCGGCTCTGCCACCCCGTCAGTATGCCGCTCGGGCATCGGCCGACGGGGCCTCACCAGGTCCAGGTGGTGGTGGCGATGAGCGGGGAGTCGGGTGTGACGAGGTGAGTTGAGCCGTTGACGGCGTCGGGTGGGGCGCTCTGTGGCTCGACGCACCAGCCTTGGGGCTGCTCATCGTAGATGACGACGTAGTCGCAGTCGGAGTCGATGCGCAGTGTCCGTCGCCCGGCCCAGTCGAGCACGACCGGCCAGGTGATGTCTCCGAAGCAGTCGTCCCATGGCCGGGGCAGCGGGTCGATCCAGTCTCCGGTCGGCATCCCGGTGTCGTCCCGGAGCAGTTGGCGACCGACCGGGGCCTCGATCCTCAACTGCTCACCGGTGCGCAGTCGAGTGCGGAACCACGGGTGCCATCCGATGCTCGCTGGGAACGGCTCGCCGGCGCTGTGCACCTCGAGTCGGAGGTTCAGGCCGTCGGCGCCGACATCGATGACCTGGACGGCGTGACCCGCCCAGGGCCACTCGGGCCCGAGGTCGCAGATAAAGCGGTTGCCGCCCTCGTGCTCCCAACGCTGGTCGAACACCGAGCCGTGGATCGAGTGGGGCGCCATGTTGATCCGGAGTTGGTGGGTCCGGCTCCCATGGGTGAGCAGGCCGTCGCGAACGCGCCCTGCGAAGGGTGCCATTGGGTAGCAGCCCCACCCCATCGCGTCGGTGTCGGCGTCACCGGTGTGCAGCAACTCGTCGCCGTCGACGGTGAGCGAGGCGAGTCGCCCCCCGGCGGCGAGATCGACGTTCACCACGGCTCGTGACGAGGCGAGGGTGACGGTGTCGGTGGGCACGTTTCCACCGTACCGGCCGCCTCGGCCGCAGATCCCGGTCCCACTTAGTGTCACGGTATGCGAGCGATCTTCGATGAGACCCATGAGGCCTTCCGGGAGTCGGTGGCCTCGTTCATCGCCAAGGAGATGGTGCCCCACTATCCCGATTGGGAGGCGGCGGGGATCGCCCCGCGCGAGATCTTCACCGCGGCGGGGGCCAACGGGTTTCTCGGCTACCAGATCCCCGAGGAGTTCGGTGGCGGCGGCAGCGACGACTTCCGCTTCAACCAGATATTCGCCGAGGAGCTCGCCATGGCGGGGATCGGTGGCGCCGGTCTCGGCATCACCCTGCACAACGATGTGACGGCCCCGTACTTCCTCGAGCTCTGCGACGACGATCAACGCCGCCGGTGGTTGCCGCCGATCGCGAGCGGAGAGGCGATCACCGCGATCGCCATGACCGAGCCCGGCACCGGCAGCGACCTCGCGGGGGTGGCGACCACCGCGGTCCTCGACGGTGACGTCTACGTCCTGAACGGGTCGAAGACGTTCATCACCAACGGGATCAACTCCGATCTGGTGATCGTCGTCGCGAAGACCGACCCGGAGGCCCGGCACTCGGGTATGACCCTGCTGGTGGTTGAGCGCGGCATGGAGGGGTTCGAGCGCGGTCGCAATCTCGACAAGATCGGCATGCACTCCCAGGACACCGCTGAGCTGTTCTTCACCGATGTGCGGGTGCCGGTGGCGAATCGTCTCGGAGCCGAGGGAGAGGGCTTCAGGTACCTGTCGTCCAACCTCGCGCAAGAGCGCCTGTCGCTCGCGATCTCCGGGGTGGCCTCGGCTCGGGCATCGCTCGAGTGGACCGTCGAGTACGTGCGCGAGCGCACCGCCTTCGGCAAGCCGATCGCCGAGTTCCAGAACACCAAGTTCGTGCTCTCCGAGGTGGCGACGGCGGTCGACGTCGCGCAGGCCTACGTCGATCAGTGCGTGCTCGCCCTCAACGCCGGGACGCTGACCGCGGCCGATGCGGCGAAGGCGAAGTACTGGTGCACCGATCTGCAGAAGACCGCGGCTGACCGATGCCTGCAGCTCTTCGGTGGCTACGGGTACATGACCGAGTATCCGATCGCCCGCAACTACGCCGACGCCCGGGTGACCTCGATCTACGGCGGCACCAACGAGATCATGAAGACGATCATCTCGAAGTCGCTCGGTATCTGAGCCCGGGCGCACCGCCCGTAGCCTTGCGGCGATGTCCGCGAGCGTTGTCGTTCTATCCGGAAGCACCCGAGTCGGTTCGCACAACACGGCGGTGGCCGTCGGGATCGCGCGCTCGCTGTGCGAGCGTGGGGTCGGGGCCGAACTCGTCGATCTCCGCGCTTTCACCCTGCCGCTCTTCGACCCCGATCTCGAGGCGGCCGACGGGGTGCCCGATGCCGCACGGCGACTGCACGACGTGATCGGCGCTCACGATGGACTGGTCATCGTCACCCCCGAGTACAACGGCAGCGTCTCGACCCTGCTGAAGAACACCATCGACTGGATCTCCCGAGTCGATCGCGCCGTGCTCCAGCGCCGGGTCGTCGCCCTGGCCTCGGCGAGTCCCTCCTCGCGCGGGGGCGCCACCGGTCGCGCCTCGTTGCGCGCCATGTGCGATCACATGGGGGTGGAACTTCTCGAGCGCGAGCTCGGTGTGGCTCGCAGTCACGAGGTCGTCGTCGACGGCGTGATCGACGATGAGCAGGCATCGGCCGAGATCGACGCCTTCGCGGCTGCCGTGGTCGAAGCGCTTGGCTGAGCGCTCAGAGAGCGAGGGTGGTTCCGCCGTCGAGCACGAAGATCTCACCGGTGGCGTACTTGGTGCGCACGAGAGCGAGGACGGCTTCGGCGCAGTCCTCGGCGGTGGCGGAGCGCTGCAGGGGCGCCACCTGGCCGATGAAGGCGTGTTGCGCCTCCCAGTCGGCGGTCCACGGGGTGGCGACCAGCCCGGGGGCGACCGCGTTGACGCGCACCGGACCACATGACTTGGCGAGCAGTTGGGTCATCTGGTTGAGGGCGGCCTTCGACATCGAGTAGGCGACCGAGGAGCCGACCGGGCGCACTCCGGCGATCGAGGTGATATTGACAACGTGGCCGTCGGAGGCTTCACGCAGGTGGGGCATGGCGTGCTTGGTCAGCCACCAGGTGCCGAAGACGTTCACCGAGAAGGTCTTCTCGAAGATCTCGTCGGTGAGCGCGTCGAGGTCGTCGTGGGGCACCACGGTGGTCCACCCGGCGTTGTTGACGAGCAGGTCGAGTCGACCGAATCGCTCGATGGTCTGATCGACGAGCGAGCGGGCCTGCTCGCGGTCGCTGATGTCGGCCCGCAGGTAGATCGCGCCGGGGATCGAGGCGGCGACCGCCTTGCCGGCCTCGACCGAGTTCGACGAGTTGACGACGACGGTCGCGCCGAGGTCGCCGAGCCGACGGGCGACGGCTTCCCCGATACCGCTGGACGATCCGGTGACGATCGCGACGCTGCCCGAGAGTTCTCCTGTGCTCATGCCGCGAGCATCGCAGAACCCGGGATCACCCCAGGACTTGGAGCGTCCGCGGGTCGGTTCAGCCGGTGAGCCAGGCGGCCTGACCGGCGAGGAGGGTGCGACCGTCGAGGCGCTCTGAGCTGAGCGCGATGTCTCCGGCGGGGAGCTCGAGCGCGTCGGCGCTCAGGTTGACCACGCAGATGGCGCTCCCGCGGGTGAAGGCGAGCACCCCCGGTCCGAGGTCGATCCACTGGAGCGGTCCGGCGCCCACCCACATCTCAGCACGGAGCCCGATCGCGGCCCGGTAGAGCGAGAGTGTCGAGTCGGGGTCGTCGACCTGAGCGGAGGCCGCGAGGGAGGCGTAGGCATGGGGTTGCGGCAGCCAGGGCGTGGTCGAGCCGAAGCCGAGTGAGGGACCGGTCGGCTCCCACGGGATCGGGACTCGGCACCCGTCACGCCCCTTCACCGTGTGGCCCGAGTTCTCCCACGTCGGGTCGTCGAGCACCTCGAGCGGCAGGTCGTAGGCCTCAGGCAGGCCGAGTTCCTCACCCTGATAGAGGTAGGTCGAACCGGGCAGGGCGAGCAGGAGCAGGGTGGCGGCGCGGGCCCGTCGCAGACCGAGTTCGGCGTCGAGCGCCTCGTGCGGTCCATCGAGCAGCCAGGCGCGCCAGTTGGTGCCATCGGGCAGTCCGTAGCGGGTGGCGTGGCGGACGACGTCGTGGTTCGAGAGCGCCCAGGTGGGGGTGGACCCGACACTCTCGGCGGCTTCGATGGCTCGGTCGATGGCCGGGCGCATCTGCTCGGCGCCCCAGTCGCAGGTCAGGAAGTCGAAGTTGAACGACTGGTGGTACTCGTCGGCGCGCAGGTAGAGCGGGAGCCGATTCGGATGCACCCAGGCCTCGGCCACCATCATGAGGTCGCGCTGCTGCTCAGCCTCGGCCTCATCGAGGACGGCCCGCCATTCGCGGATGATCTCGTGGACGCCATCGCGATCCCAGTAGGGATGTGACCCATCGGGGAGGGTCTCGCTCTCCAGTAGTTCTCCGTGTCTGGCGACATCGGGCAGGTCGGGGTGCTTCACGAGCCCATGGGCCACATCGATGCGGAAACCGTCGACACCGAGGTCGATCCAGAACCGGAAGATGTCGCGGAACTCGGCCCGCACCTCGGGGTGGTTCCAGTCGAGGTCGGGCTGGCTGACGTCGAAGAGGTGGAGATACCACTCGCCGTCGTCGAGACGGGTCCAGGCCGACCCACCGAAGACCGCCACCCAGTTGTTCGGAGGCTCGCTCCCGTCGGCGCCTCGGCCGCGGCGGATCATGTAGCGCTCCCGCGACGGCGAACCGGGCGGATCAGCGATCGCCTCACGGAACCAGTGGTGACCGCTCGAGGTGTGGTTGGGCACGATGTCAACGATGATCTTGATGCCTCGGGCGTGCGCCTCGGCGGTGAGTCGCCGGGCGTCGTCGAGGGTGCCGAATCGGGGATCGATGTCGCGGTAGTCGACGACGTCGTAGCCGCCGTCGAGCAGCGGCGACGGGTACCAGGGGCTGATCCAGATGGCGTCGATGCCGAGAGCCTCGAGATGATCGAGTCGGTCGATGATGCCGTGGACGTCGCCAGTGCCGTCGCCGTTCGCGTCGGCGAAGGAGCGGGGATACACCTGATAGACGACTCCGTTGCGCCACCAGGTCTCGGTGGTGGCTGTTGGGGAGGACTGCTCGGACGACATGGAGCGTCAGGTTAGGCACACGCGTGGGGGGTGCCACGGCCGCGTCGGGGTCGGCCCCGGATGATCAGTCACCGTCGAGTTCGGCGACGAATCCGCGGTAGTTGGCGCTTCCCTCGGCGTACTCGCCGACGGTGGCCACCTTGTCGGCCCGGCCTCGGAGCGCCGCGAGGGGATCGGTCTGGTCTCCGACGTAGCCGAGGGCGAAGGCCCCCTGGCGGTACCCCATGAGGCGGAGCAGGTCGTCGTCGAGGTCGCGGGCGATCTCCGGAGGGCAGGCGAGGTACTGGTTCTCCTCCTGGCGCACCCAGCCGACGGCGTAGGTGATGTTGACACCCTGACGGGCCTCGGTGGTCCGGTTCGCACCGCCGCCGTGGAGCACTTTGCCGTCGTAGAGCAGCACGCTGCCGCGGCGCATCTCGGCCCGCGCCTCGGCGAGGGCGAGGCCGCTGTGATCGTCGAGGCGGGATGAACCGGGGAACAGGTGGGTGGCGCCGTTGTCCACGGTGAAGTCGGTGAGCGCCCACATGGTGTTGCACTGGACGTGGTAGTCGACTGGGAAGTCGAAGTTGTCGAAGGCCATCTGGTCGCGATGTGGCTTCTGGGCGGTCTCGCCGGGTCCGAGGGTGATGAGCTGGGTGAGGTGGATCTGGAAGGTCGAGGCCCGGTCGAGGAACCGGCCGACCACGTCGAGCACGAGCGCGTCAGCGACGAGCCGGCGGGCTGAAGGGCAGCGCGCGATCAGCGCTCCGGTGCGTCGGGTGTGCCGACCGTCGTAGGTGTCGCGACCGGTCGCCGATGCGGCCACGAAGGGGGCGACCTCCTCGGCGAGGGCATCGAGTAGTTCGACCGCGGCGAGGTCGTCGATGACGGCGCACCCGTCGGTGTCGAGTCGGTCGCGGATGGCCGCGGGGTCGGCGTCGGGAGAGAAGTGCGAGATGGCCACGGTCGGATCAGCTCTCGGGGAACGGCACGGGGATCATGCGACCCCCGTCGGCCGCGCTGGCGAGCGCGGTGTCGACGATGCGCTGGATGTAGGCCCCGTGCGGGATGTCGGGTTGGGCCGCTTCACCGCGCGAGATCGCGCTGACCCAGCCGCGGGTCATGGCCTCGGTGGAGCGGAACACGTCGCGATAGGTGTCGTGGACGGTGCCGGTGCGCAGTCCCTCCCAGATGTCGTCGGGTCGGTCGAGCAGGTGCGCCGGCCCGGTCTCGCCGGCTCGGAGTCCGCGGACCTCCTGCACCGTGTCCCAGTCGTTGAGGGCGTAGAGCGTGCCGCCGCTCCCGTGCACCTCGACGTGGTGGGTCTGGTTGAACGGGGTGCCCTCCCAACAGACCGCGCTGACCATGAGGTGGCCGATGGCGCCTTCGGAGAACCGGACCGTGGTCAACGCGACGTCCTCGCAGGCCTCGTAGGAGGCGCCGTCGGGTCGGGGTTCGCGGCCGACGGTGGTGTTGGTGACGCAGCCGACCTCGACGATGGGGCCGAGGAGGTAGGTGGCGAGGTCGATCCAGTGACTGCCGATGTCGCCGAGCACCCCCGAGCCCGACTCGCCGCGGTCGAAGCGCCACGAGTACTCGCCGTCGCGGGCGAAGCCGGTGTAGTAGCGGGCGGCGAGGTGGAAGGGGGTGCCGACGTAGCCCTCCTCGATGTGCCGCCGCAGCTGTCGGGCCATGGGCATGAACCGATAGGTGAACGGGGTCATCGTGATCGCGCCGCTGCGCGACGCGGCGGCGGCGAGATCGTCGGCCTGGGCCGAGTCGAGACCGAGGGGTTTCTCGCAGAGCACGTGCAGTCCGCGGTCGAGCGCCGCCCGGGCGATCGGATGGTGGCTGGCGTTGGAGGAGGCGACGATCACGGCGTCGACCCGGTCGAGGAGTTCCTCCGGGGTGGCGTAGACCTCGGGGACGTCCCACTCGTCGGCGACCCGTCGGGCCTTGTCGAGATCGCGTCCGCACAGGGCGGTGATGCGTCCGTCGGGGTGGTCGGCGAGCGCCGGCAGGTACATGGCCTCGGCCCACCAGCTGGTCCCGATGAGTCCGACCCGGAGCATGGGAGGAGCGTAGACCTGGCCCTCGCCGTCGTCGGTACCATCGCCCCATGGGGTCGCAACGCGTGGTCGTCCACGTCGACGATGTCGGGATGTGCCACGGGGCGAACGTGGCCTTCGCGGAGCTCTCGCGCTCGGGAGCGGTGTCGGCCGGCTCGGTCATGGTGCCGTGCCCGTGGTCATCGGAGGTGCTCGAGTGGGCGGCCGCTGAGTCGTCGCTCGACCTCGGTGTCCACCTCACCTTGAACGCCGAGCAGGAGCACTACCGGTGGGCGCCGGTGTCGAGCCCGCCGGCGGGGGCCGGGCTCGTCGACGACCGTGGTCTCATGTGGCGTCGCGTCGCGCAGGTGCGCGAGCACGCGCACCCTGATGCTGTCGAGGAGGAGTGGCGCGCCCAGATCGACCGGGCGCTCTCCTTCGGTGTCGACGTGACCCACCTCGACGCGCACATGGGCTCGTCCCTCGCCCCCGAGTTCTGCTCGCGCTATGTCGCCCTCGGTGTCGAGTACGACATTCCGGTGCTGATCACCTCCAAGCTCGCCGCCTACGGACCGAACAAGCATCTGGCCGGGGTGTCCGAGGAGGTGTTCGCCGAGTTCGTAGCGGCGGCGCGGGCCGCTGGTATGCCGGTCTTCGACCGGGTGCTCGAGACCGACTTCGGCCGCGCCCCCGGTGTCGAGCCCGACTATCCCTCGATGCTCTCGCAGACAACCGATGACCTTGTCTACTGCGCGTTCCACCCCTGTCGACCGGGCCCGGGGGAGATCGAGGTGATCGAGGCCGATCAGCACCACGTGCGCACCGATGAGTACCGGATCTTCTCCGATAGCGGCTGGCTCGGGTTCCTCGCCGATTCACCGGCTGAGATCATCGGCATGCGGGAGTTGCGCGATGGGTGGAGGGCCTCGCGCTCGTGACGGTCGCGATCGTGCACCTGGTCGCCGCGGCCTATATGGCGGGGGTCATCTGGTTCGTCCAGGTGGTCCACTACCCGCTGTTCGCTCTCGTGCCGGAGTCGGCGTCGACGGCCTACGCCCGGGAGAACCAACCGCGCACCGCTCGGGTGGTCGGACCGGCGATGCTCGTCGAGGGGGTGTGCGCGATCTGGCTGTTCCTCGACCCACCGGGTGATCTCGGTCGAGTGCTGCCGCTGGTCGCTGGGTTGCTCCTCGCCGTGGTGCTCGGGAGCACCGTCATCGTCCAGGTGCCCCGGCACGCCCGCCTCGCCGATGACCCCTCGACGGTGGCCGAGACCGTGGCATCCCTGGTGGCGGGTAACTGGGTGCGCACCGTCGGGTGGTCGCTGCGAGCCGTCCTCGCCGCGGTGATGGTCGCTCTCGCAGCCTGATCGTCGGCTCAGCGGAGCGAGTCGATATAGGGGCCGATGGCCCGGTCGAGCACCGGGGTGAACCATCTCACGAAGGTGTCGGAGAGGTGGTGGCTGTCGCGGTAGACGAGGATGTCGCCAACCACGACCGGGCAGCGATTTTCGACGCAGAGCCAGGGTCGGGGGTCGATTGTGCCGACGCCCCGTTCGGCGGTGATCTCCCTGATCGTGGCCGCGACGGCGGTCTCGGTGTTGCCCGGTGCGCCGGGTTCGCACACCTCGATCTCCTCGGGGTGCTCGCTCAGACAGGTCGGCACGTCCTCGGGCGGATCAGGCGAGTCGATGAGCACGATCGGTGTCATGGTCTCTCTCACGCGATCGAGCAGCGCCGGGAGCTGTTCGGCCCACACCGAAGCGCTCACCGCGCCGCGGGAGTCGGCGTCGAGGAGCCCGTAGTGCTGACCCAGGAGGACGACATCGACTTCCTCCTCGGCGAACCGGTCGAGCACGTTGTCTCGCCAGGGAGCGCAGTGGTCGAAGACGGCGTCGCCGGATCGGTTCCAGGTGAGGACGTCGATCACCGGACAGCCGCCCTGGGTGATCGACACCAGACGCCATCCACGCTGCTCGGCGATCAGGTCGATCGCGGAGAACCATTGGGCGGCGTGCGAGTCACCCCAGATGGCCACGGTGATGTCGCCGTCGGGGTCGCCGAAGACGCAACCCTGGGCCGCCCGCTCCTCGAGGTACTGATGGCAGCCGGTGCCGTACAGGGGACTGGTGTCTCGGTTGGCCTCCAGGAGGGAGGGTCGGAGGTTGTCGGGGACGACGCGCGCCCCGAGGGCGTCAGCGATGGCATCGAGCGCGATCGCGTCGGCGGGGGTCGGGGGTGGGACGGTCGTGCTGCTGGTGGTGCTCGTCGTGGTCGTCGCGGTGGCCTCGACGGACGCGGTGGGTTCGTCGTTCGCCGAGGAGAAGACCGTGGCGGGTTCACCCTCGGGGGGTTCAGCCTCGGGTTCGGTGACCTCCGGGAGCGCCGGCGCCGGTTCCGGTGCGGCGGCGATCACACCGGTGCGCGTTGTCGTGTCCACGTTGCTGACGGCGAGACCGACGACGGCGCCGACGGCGAGGAGTCCGGCTCCCACGGTGAGGGAGAGCCCTGATCGACGGGCGAGTCGGGGTGATCGTCGAATCGGGTTCTCGATGAGACGGAAGCCGATCTCCGCGAGAGCGATCGAGGTGGCGACGAGCGCCACGGTGGCGAGCGGCCCGGGTTCGCGGCCGATGGCGGCGGCCCCGATCACGAGGGCCGGCCAGTGCCAGAGGTAGAGCGAGTAGGAGCGGCTCCCGGCCCACTGCAGCGGGCTGAGCCGCAGTAGTCGGGCAACGCCGCGCGGGTTGTCGTCGCCGGAGATGAGCACGAGGGCGGCGCCGATCACTGGCAGTGCCGCCCAGGTGCCCGGGAAGTGCTCGACGCGGTCGAAGGTGGCGATCGCGATGCCGATGGCGACCAGCCCGATCCAGCCGAGCCCGGCTCGGAGGTTCTCGGGGGCTCGGCGGGTGGCCGTGAGGGCCACGGCGAGGAGGGCGCCGAGCCCGAGTTCCCAGGCCCGGGTGTGCAGGCCGAAGTACGACCAGGTCGGGTGCGGTCCGGTGAGCAGTGCGCTCGCCAGTGCCGAGGCCGCGGTGAGCGCGACGACCGCGCCGACGGCCGTTCGTCGGCCGAGGCGCAGGGCGATCAGGATGAGCGCCGGCCACAGGACGTAGAACTGCTCCTCGACGGCGAGCGACCAGTAGTGCTGGATCGCGGAGGGGGCCAGCTCAGCGGCGAGGTAGTCGGTACCCCGACCGGCGAGCACCAGGTTCACGGCGAAGCCCGAGGCCGCGAGGATGTCGACACCGAGTTCGTCGAGTCGGGTTGGCTCGAGCCAGATGACCGACGCGAGGCCGGTGGCGGCGAGTACCGCCGCTGAGATCGGCAGGAGCCGGCGCGCCCGCCGCGCGTAGAACCGGGTGAGTGAGATCCGACCCGAGCCGTCCCATTCGGTGAGGAGCAGCGAGGTGATCAGGAATCCGGAGATGACGAGGAAGACGTCGACCCCGACGAACCCGCCTCCGGTGAGCGGCACCCCGGCGTGATAGGCGATGACCGCGATGACGGCGAGGGCGCGGAGTCCCTCGATGTCGCGGCGGTGCTCCACCCGCCGAACGGTATCGGTGTCAGGCCTCGGCCTCAGGTGATCGGATCGAGTCCAGGGCCGCTGTCGAGAGCCGTCGCAGGACCACGAGAAGCAGGCCGATGTGGACGACGCCGGAGATGATCCACGGCGCCCGCAGGGCGGCGTCGCGACTGAGCGGGCCGTCGAGCACGGCGACGACGACACCCCCGATGGCCGCGCCGATCGGGATCGACCCCCAGGCCAGGAATCGGTAGACGCTGTTGACCCGGCCGAGGAGCCGATCGGGGATGACCGACTGGCGGAGGCTGACCGTGACCACGTTCCACGCGGTGCCGAACATCGCGGTCAGGGCGAATCCGATCAGCACCACCTGCCAGGCCCCGGCGAGCCCGATCGCGAAGGGGATGACCGTGAGGCCTCCGACCGCCACCGCCAGCACGGTGCCCCCACCGAACCGCTTCGACAGGTTGGGTACGAACCATCCGCCGACGATCGCGCCGAAGGCGCCACCGGTTCCGATCACGGCGAACAGGAACGGGCCGGCCCCGAGCACCTCCTGAGCGAAGATCACCAGCGTCGCTCCGGCGAGGGCATCGGTGCCGTTCATGGCGCCGAGCACCAGCGCCATCGGCCAGAGCACCCGGTTGGATCGGAGCCAGGCGATCCCCTCGCGCAACTCCTCGCGCCAGGGGCGCCGCTCCACAGCGGTCTCGTTGACCGGCTGGAAGGTGCCGCCGATGGTGGCGATGAGGGCGCCGGCGACCAGGAACGACGCGGCGTCGATCACGAAGGGCAGAGCGAACGAGACCCCCAGCAGGAGTGAACCGAGGGGTGGTCCGGCGAACTGGTTGGCGGTCGCTTCGGCCGCCCAGAGCCGCCCGTTGGCCCGCTCGAGTCCGTCGGCCTCGACGATCGACGGGAGGAGCGTCTGCGCGGCGTTGTCCCGGAGCACCTCGGCGCAACCGAGGAGCAGGGTCGCCACCAGCACCAAGAGGTAGAGCCCGACGGTCGTCGACTGGGTGTCGGTCACCTCGCTCGGATCCGGCAGCGCTCCTGAGCCGGCCAGCACCCCGACGGCGACGACCGCGGTGACGGCTCCCCGGACCAGATCCATCCGGATGATGAGTCGGCGTCGGTCGACTCGGTCGGTGATCACCCCGGCGGGCAGGCTGAGCACCAGCCAGGGCAATCGTTGGGCGACGACGATGAGCGCGATGAGCAGGGGGTTCCTGGTGACGGCCGAGGCGAGCCAGGGGTAGGCGATCTGGCCCATCCCGTCGCCGAGGTTGGAGATGGTGGAGGCGGTGAAGAGCCGTTGGAAGTCGCCGAGTCGCCGTCGGGGCGCGGCCACGGGCTCCGGTGGGGTCGTGCTCATCGCTCGATCAAGCCCGCGTGGAGTTCGAAGCTGGCGCCGAGTTCGGCTCGCACGACGTCGCCGAAGACGACCGGCTCGAAGCGCGGCGGGTCGGTCTCGTCAACGCAGCACCGAACCGGCGCGATCACGGTGTCGACGTGGGGGTCGAGGAAGAACGCCGCTGACCAGCGCTCGGTGCCACCGCGGTTGTGCACCCGGTGCGCGGTCGGCAGGAGGCGGCCGTTGCTGGCGCGTTCGAGCATCTGGCCGCAGTTGACGACGATGGCGCCTTCGACCGGCTCGACGGCGGTCCATCGACCGTCGATGAGCACTTCGAGTCCCGGTGTGCCGTCGTGGGTGAGCAGGGTCACCCCGCCGTAGTCGACATGGGGCGCCGATCCGTAGAGGTCGCCGGGGGCGTTCGGGGCGACCGGGGGGTAATGCAGCAACCGGAGCCAGGTGGTCGGACGATCGAAGGCGCTGAGGAGAGCTCCGTCGTCGCCGAGCCCCTCGGCGAGGGCCGCGAGCACGTCGGTCGCCACCGCCTCGACGCATCGTTGGTAGTGCTCGACAGCGGCGCGGAACCCGGGCAGGTCGGGCCACTGGTTGGGTCCGGCGAGCAGTGTCCCGGCGACGACCTCCGGATCATCCGGTCCGGCCTCGCGCATCACCATGAATGACTCGCTCTGATTCGGTCGGGTGGCCGTCTCGATCGATGAGTGTCGGTCGACAGAGGTGTCGATCTCGATGAATCCGCGGTGGAGGTGGTCGAGGGCCAGTTGTCGTCGTTCCTTGAGGGGGAGGGCCTGGAAGGTCCGGGAGGCGTCGAACAGCGCGTCCAGGGCCTCGCCGGGGATGCCGTGCCCGAGGATCTGGGAGAACCCGACGGTGCGATGGGCCCGGGCCAGGGCCCCGACGATCTCCGAGCGCCCTGCGCCGCGCAGACCGGAGATATCGATCACCGGGACACCGGTGGCCGTCGGAGACATGGCCGCTGTCTAGCCGATCAGGCCCCGGTCGCACGTGCGGGCGTGACGCGCGTGAACGCGGTGTTCACGTGCCCGTCACCGGCTCGGGCGTGACCTCGGGCTCACCTTGTTATCCTCGCAGGATCGCTGTGGGCCCGCTGTGGCGGGCAGGCCGCGTGAACAACCTCGGATCCGACGTCGTCGTGTCCACATCACTGAGGAGGAATACATGAACCGTTCAACCACCCGCTGGCAGCGCACCGCCGGCGCCCTCGCTGCTCTGGCCCTCGTGGTCGGCGCCTGCGGTGGCGACGACGACAGCGCCGCCGATGAGCCCGCTGCCGCCGACGAGCCGGCTGCTGCCGATGAGCCTGCTGCTGCTGACGAGCCTGCTGCCGACGAGCCTGCTGCTGACGAGCCGGCCGACGAGGTCGAGGCCACCCAGGGTGGCGGCGTCCTCGATGCCGTCCTTGCCCGTGGCGTTCTGAACTGTGGCGTCTCCGGCGCCGCTGTCGCGTTCTCGTACACCGACGCCGATGGCTCGATGAACGGAATCGACGCCGACTACTGCCGCGCGGTTGCCGCTGCCGTCCTCGGTGACGCCAACGCTGTCGAGTTCACCTCGCTCACCGCTGCCGAGCGCTTCACCGCCGTTCAGACCGGTGCGGTCGACGTGCTGATGCGTAACTCGACGTGGACCCAGAGCCGTGACACCGAGGTCGGCATGGACTTCGGTCCGACCACCTACTACGACGGTCAGCAGCTCATGGGCCGCGCGAGCGACGGCTTCACCTCCGCCTCGCCGGTGTCCGACATCGACGGCGCCATCGTGTGCACCAACGCCGGCACCACCACCGAGACCAACATCTCGGAGCTGGCCGCTGAGCTCGGTCTCGCGATCACCCTCAACACCTTCGACGACTACGACCAGGTGACCGACGCGTTCGTCGCCGGCACCTGCGACGTGATCACCACCGACGGTTCGGGCCTCGTTGGCCGTAAGGCCGTTCAGGAGCCCGAGGGCGAGACCTGGGTCATCTTCCCGGCGACCCCGATCTCGAAGGAGCCGCTCGGCCCCGTGTACGCGCAGAACGACTCGCAGTGGGCCGACGTGGTCAACTGGACCGTCTTCGCGACCCTCATCGCCGACGAGAACGGCGTGACCTCCGCCGATGCCGATGCCGCCCTCGCGGGTGACTTCGGTGCCGAGATGCAGCGTCTGATGGGCGGCGAGGGCGAGAAGCAGACCTTCATGGGTCTCTCCGCCGACGCCTTCTACAACGTCATCTCGCAGGTGGGCAACTACCAGGAGATCTGGGACGCCAACCTCACCCCGGTGGGCTTGGTGCGCGAGGGCTCGGCCAACGCGCTGTGGACCGACGGCGGTCTCATGTACCCGCCGCCCGCCCGCTGATCAGTCACACCTGACACCTTCTGACGGGTGGCCGGGCCCCTCGGGGCCCGGCCACCCGCATAACTGTCCGTCCGTCCAACGACTCTCGGGGGATCAGCCGTTGTGACCTCTCAAACCGTCGACTCGGGAACCGCTGTGTTCACCGGTCAGACCCGACCGCCGATCTGGCGGAACACCAGCGTCCTGAAGTGGCTGGTCCAGATCGTCGTGCTCGTCGCGGTGCTCGCCGTCTTCTGGTTCCTTGCCGCCCAGGCGCGCACCAACCTGTCGGCCAAGGGCATCCCCGTGTCCTACGACTGGCTCGACGAACCGGCCAACATCCAGCTCGGCGAGGGCATCCAGACCGTCGACACCGACGAGCGCCGCCTCACCATGAGCCGGGCGCTCTGGGTCGGCATGGTCAACACCCTCCGGATCGCCTCCATCGGCATCATCGTCTCGACGATCATCGGTATCGCCGTCGGCATCGCCCGGCTCTCCAAGAACTGGCTCGCCAGAAAGGTCTCCTCGATCTATGTCGAGACCCTCCGCAACGTGCCGGTGCTCGTGCAGATCATCCTCTGGCTCGCCATCTTGGGCTCGCTCGGCAAGTTGACCGCCGAGTCGGGCCCGATCCCCGGCTGGGTCATCGTCTCCCAGAAGGGGATCTCCCTCCCGCGGGTGTTCCTCGCCGACGGCTTCTACCAGTTCCTCGCGATGGGGCTCGTCGCGATGATCCCGGTGTGGTTCGTGCGCCGGTCGCTGAAGCGACGCCAGGACCGCGAGGGTGGGAACGCCCATGCCACCGGGTTCACGGTGGGAGCCCTCCTCCTCGTTCTGGTGGTCGCGTGGTTCGCCAACCCGGTCATGGCCTTCCTCGGACCGATCTTCGGGGCTGTCGAATCGGCCTGGGGTTCGATTCCCCAGGGCGTCATGCAGTTGCTGCTCAGCGTCGCGGCACTCGGCGGGGCAGCGCTGTGGATCAAGCGCTTCCTCGACAGCCGCCGCACCCCGGCCGGTCTCGCCAAGCTCATCGACGACGACTGGTTCCGGATGGTCTTCGCGGTGATCGCCGCGCTCATCGCCGTCTTCGTCGTCGTCCGAGGGTGGCCCGGTCTGTCCAGCTGGATGGTCAACTCGGGCAGCGACCTCTTCGGTGTGATCGCCGACAAGTTCGGTGATGGTCGGGGCTCCCGCCCGATCGACGCGATGAAACCGACCCTGTCGGAGGGGCGTTTCGTCAACTACGGACCGACCGGCCTGACCATGACGGTGTTCTACGCGTCGCTGTTCTTCGGGCTCGTCTTCTACACATCAAGCTTCATCGCCGAGATCGTCCGCGGTGGCATCCTCGCCGTGCCTGCCGGCCAGAGCGAGGCGGCTGCCGCCCTCGGACTCAGTCGGGGCCAGGCGCTCCGCAAGGTGGTGCTCCCGCAGGCCTTCCGGGTGATCATGCCGCCGCTCGGCAACCAGTACCTGAACATCACCAAGAACACCTCGCTCGGTATCGCCGTGGGATTCTCCGAGATCGTGCAGGTGGGGCAGACGGTCTACAACAAGAACTCGCAGACCCTCGCGGTGTTCAGCATCTACATGGTCTTCTACCTGGCCTGCTCGCTGAGCATCTCCTCGGTGGTCAACACCATCAACCGTCGACTCGCGATCGTGGAGCGCTGACATGAGCGATGTGACCGTTCCCACCTCTCAGCGGGCACCCGAGACACCGTCGACCTCGCCGGCTCGCTGGGTCAGGGAGAACCTGTTCTCCTCGGTGTCCAACGCCATCCAGACGGTGTTCTTCAGCCTCGTTCTGCTCGGCCTGCTGCGCTGGGTCCTCGGCCAGATCTTCTCCGAGGAGGCCAACTGGACCTCGGTCGCGACGAACATGCGACTGCTGTTCACCTACAACTATCCGACCGAGCAGTTCGTCCGGATCTGGTTCGCGGCCGGGGCGCTCTTCCTGGCTGTCGGCGCGAGTTTCGCCGCCTGGAACCTCAACCCGGTCGTCACGGTCCGTCGCATCGCGGTCGCGCTCGCCGGCACCGGGGCCGTCTCAGTGGTCGTCGGTCTCATCACCCCCGAGGCGACGCCCTCGTCGATCCGCACCGGATTCCTGGTGGTCGGTGTGGCCCTCGTGGTGCTCGCCGTCCTCGTGACGCGTCTCATCCCGAATGCGGATCGGCGTCAGATCCCGTTCCTCGGACTGCTCATCGGCGTGGCGGTCGTGGTGTGCGGGGTGCTCTGGTTCTTCCCCTTCGGTGACTACGGCTTCGCCGACGGCGCCCCGACGGCCGAGTCGGGCACGATCGACTCGTCGACCTCGCTGCCGGTCACCGTGATGTTCCTCATCATGATCGCGACCTACGTCGCGGGGCGCGCGCTCGCTCGGCGGATCGACCTGGGCTGGCTGCGTCGGACGATGATCGGCTGGTGGGTGATCGGTCCCGCCTTCATCGTGTTCCTCGTGCTCAGAGATCCGGAGTTCGACTGGGGATACGTACTCGCCGTCGACGTCCCGATGGGTGCCGCCTTCGCTGTCGGCGGTGCCGTGCTGCTCTACGCCCTCTCCAAGCCGAGCCGGTCCGATCTGGCGCGTGTCATCGGTGCCCTCCTCGTCGCCCTGGCCCTCTTCCACTGGGTGGCGGCCTTCCTCGGCTGGTACCCGATGCTCCAGAAGGCCCGCTTCTCATTCGCCCTGATCGCGGTCGCGGCGTTGCTCGCGCCGACCTTCGCCGGCGAGCGATCGGCTCGGCTGCGCTTCGCGGGCGGCTGGTTCGGGTTCATGGTGCTCTTCCACTGGTTGCTCACCGGCATCAACACACCGTCCACCCTCGACATTGCGGCGCCACCGTTCCTCGGCGGCTTCGTGTTGACCGTGTCGATCGCCTACTACGTGATGTTGGCCTCGTTCCCGCTCGGCGTGCTGCTGTCGCTGGCGCGCACATCGAAGATGCCGATCTTCAGGGTGCTGTCCACCACCTACATCGAGGTGGTCCGGGGTGTGCCGCTCATCACGGTGCTGTTCTTCTTCTCGATCATGCTGCCGCTGTTCCTGCCGGGTGGCATGGGCATCAGCGACCTCGCCGCTGTCTTCGCCGGTTACACCGTCTTCTCGGCGGCGTACATGGCGGAGAACATCCGCGGTGGTCTCCAGAGCGTGCGGCGCGGCCAGTACGAGGCGGCCGATGCGCTCGGTCTCACCACGGTGCAACGCACGGCCTTCATCGTGTTGCCCCAGGCGCTCCGCGTATCGATCCCGAACCTGGTCGGCCAGGCCATCGCGACCTTCAAGGAGACATCGCTCATCGCGATCGTCGGCGGTTTCGACATCCTGCGCATCGCGAACTCGACCATCCCCAACCAGCCCGACTTCCTCGGGCAGAAGCGACCGGCGCTGTTCTTCATCTCGGTCGTCTACTTCATCGTCGCCTACTCGATGTCGCGGGCCTCGCGGAACCTCGAGGAACGTCTCGAGGCGGGGCAGGCCCGCTGATGAACAAGATCCGCACGACCGACCAGACCAGGAGCATCTGAGATGAGCATCGCCGATCAAGCACTCACCGAGGAGATGGCCGCGCGCCGCGACATGATCGTGTGCCGCGGAGTGAAGAAGTGGTTCGGAGACTTCCAGGCGCTCGCCGGGGTCGACGTGACCGTGAAGGACCGCGAGGTGATGGTGGTGCTCGGGCCGTCGGGCTCGGGCAAGTCGACCCTCATCCGGTGCATCAACCGTCTCGAGGTGCACCAGGAGGGCGAGATCATCGTCGACGGCGTCGAGATGACCAACGACATGCGCAACATCGAGAAGATCCGGTCCGAGGTCGGCATGGTCTTCCAGCAGTTCAACCTGTTCCCGCACCTCACCGTGCTCGACAACATCACCTTGGCGCCGATCTGGGTGCGCAAGCGGGCCCGCGTCGAGGCCGAGGCGAAGGCGATGGAACTGCTCGAGCGGGTCGGTATCCCCGAGCAGGCCGGCAAGTTCCCCGGACAGCTCTCCGGTGGTCAGCAGCAGCGCGTCGCCATCGCGCGCTCGTTGGCCATGGAGCCGAAGATCATGCTCTTCGACGAGCCGACGAGCGCCCTTGACCCGGAGATGATCTCCGAGGTGCTCGACGTCATGAAGGACCTCGCCCGCGGCGGTATGACGATGATGGTCGTCACCCATGAGATGGGTTTCGCCCGCGAGGTCGCCGACCGACTCGTGTTCATGGAGTCCGGCGATGTCGTCGAGGTGGGGACACCCGAGCACTTCTTCACCAATCCGACCGAGGAGCGCACCAAGTTGTTCCTCAGCCAGATCCTCTGAGAGGTCGTCCGCCGGACAGGCGGGCAACCGGGCTCCTCGGTACGATCGAGGCATGGCGACGATTCGCTGTCTGGGTTGCGGAGGCGAGATCGAACTCGTCGCGGGTCGGGCCTCCGACGGCGTCATCGCGGCCGGCGACCGGTTCATGCACGAGGGCTGCGTGATCGACTCGCGCGCGGAGGCCCGACGTGTCGAGGCCGGCGTGCCGGCCTATCGCATCCCAGAGGGTTGGTGACCCGGGTGGTCCCGTCGCCCGGTCTCGCCCGGCTCGGTGTCCGGCGCACCGCCACTGCCGCGATCTGACGCTCAGGCGTCGCGCGGTGCCCGACGATCGGTGGGCCCGGCGATCGCGAGTGCGATGCCGATGAGCACGAACTGCAGCGGCAGACGCACCCAGGACACGATTTGGTCGGTGACCGATCGGTCGCGCCAGTCCCAGGTCATGTAGAGGTTCGCGGGGTAGACCGCGATGAGCAGCGCCAACGCGGCGAACGCGCCACGGCGTCTCCAACGCGGGCGAAGGAGCATGGTGGCGACCAGCAGCTCGGCCACACCGCTCAACGACGTCCAGAATCGCTCGGAGGGCGGCAGCCACGGGGGAACGATGTCGTGGAAGAAGGTCGGATTGGTGAAGTGGGAGATGCCGGCGACACCGAGGAGGGCGCCGAGGGCGATCGCGAGTCGGGGGTGGCGGGCCTCGAGTGGTGGCAGGAGACTCCGGGAGGGTCGCATCATCGTCCCTCGGGTACCAGCCCGCGCTCCCGGAGGGCGTTCTCGAGTTCCTCGTCGCTCGGCTCGGAGAGCACTAGTCCGTCGGCGAAGTGGACCACCGGGATGCGTTTGCGTCCCGAGAGCGCTTCGGCCTCGACCGCTCGTTCCGGTTCCGCTTCGAGGTCCACGTCGACGTGGTCGACGGCGAGGCGCGTCAGCAGTTGGTTCGAGCGTCGGCAGTCCTTGCACCACTCGGCGCCGTAGACGACGGGAGGTGAGTCGTTCACGGAGGGGACGTTACCGAGGGTCGGCCTCCGGCCCGTTACGGTTCACGCGTGTCGAGTGCGCCGGTCGCAGGAGGGGTTCGCGCGCCCGAGGCGGTCGTCCTCGGTATCGGGCAGGACGGTGGTCGCCCCCAGATCGGCTGTCGACGCGCGTGCTGTGCCGACGCCGACCCGGTGACCCCGGCCTGCCTCGCCCTCATCGGTTCCGATGGGCGTCGATGGCTGATCGACGCGACACCGGCGATCGGCGAGCAGTTGCGCCTGCTCGACTCGATCGTTCCGCGGGAGTCCGAGACACCGGTCATCGACGGGGTGTTGTTGACCCACGGTCACCTCGGTCATTTCACGGGGCTCGCTCAGTTGGGTCGCGAGGCGCTCGCCGCCGACGGGGTGCCGGTCTGGGCGCAACCGCGGCTTCGGAGGGTGCTCGAGAGCGATGCGCCCTGGTCGCTGCTCGCGGAGCACGGTCATGTCGTGTTCCGCGACGATCCGGTCGTCCTCGGCGGGGGTCTCTCGGTGGAGGTGCTGCCGGTGCCGCACCGCGACGAGATCTCCGAGACCGTGGCCTTCCGTGTCGAGGGGCCGACTGGGAGTGTGCTGTGGCTCCCCGATATCGACTCGTGGGAGCTTTGGGAACGCGATGTCATCGACGAGGTGGCTCGCGTTGATGTCGCCTATCTCGATGCCACGTTCTACGACGACGGCGAACTCGACCGGGACATGTCAGCGATACCGCATCCGAGGGTGGTGGACACCGTGCGTCGCTTCGTCGACCGTGCCCCCGAACTCGCTGCGCGGGTTCGCTTGGTGCATCTCAACCACACGAACCCGGTGCTCCAGCCGGGTTCGCCGGAGCGCGCCTTCGTGGAGGCCGCCGGGGCGTCGTTGGCTCGGGTCGGCGAGCGCGTGACCCTGTGAGACGCTCCCAAGAGAGCCCTTTCGGTCGGGGTAGCGCGCGAAGTACCTTGTCGCGGTGACCGAGGTGCGGAGCCGCCCGCGACGTGAACGCCGCACGCGTTCGGTGGTCGGTGACCAACCGCCGGCCATCCAACCGCGCCTTTCCCAGCCTCTGGCCCGGGTGATCTCCGACGATGAGGTCGAGTCGATCCATCTCGCCTCTCTGGAGGTGCTGAACCGCACCGGGATCGACATCTTGCACGCCGACGCCCGCGCTCGACTCGCCGCCGCCGGAACGCAGGTCGACGGCGACCGGGTGCGTTTCGACCCCGAGATGGTGATGGAGCAGCTGGCGACGATCCCGTCCTCGTTCACGCTCCACGGCACGGCGCCTCATCGTGACCTCATCATCGGCGACGGACACGTCGTGTTCTCCTCGGTGGCGAGCGCCCCGAACTACGTCAGCCTCGACGGTGTCCGCCGCGCCGGTGACCGCGACGGCTACCGCGACTTCCTCCGGCTCGGCCAAATGCTGAACGCAGTGCACATGTTCAACGGCTTCCCGGTGGAGCCCGTCGACCTGCACCCGTCGATACGCCATCTGGAGACCGCCTGGGACGCCTACACGCTGACCGACAAGCCGTTCCACATCTACAGCCTCGGCCGTGACCGCAACCTCGACGGGCTCGAGATGGCGCGAATCGCCCGCGGTGTCGACCACGACACCTTCGAGGCCGAACCGAGCCTGTGCAGCATCATCAACGCCTCATCGCCGCTGCGGTACGACGATCCGATGCTCGAGGGCATCATCCGGATGTCGGAGCGCAACCAGGTGATCATCATCACCCCGTTCACCCTCGCCGGTGCCATGGCACCCATCACCCTCGCCGGAGCGCTCGTGCAGCAGAACGCCGAGGCCCTCGCCGGCCTGGTGCTCACCCAGGTGGTCCGTCCCGGGTCCCCGGCGGTCTACGGCGGGTTCACCTCGAATGTCGACATGCGATCGGGCTCCCCGGCCTTCGGTACCCCCGAGTACGCCAAGGCGGCGATCGCCGGTGGGCAGTTGGCCCGTCGCTACGCGATCCCGTATCGCTCGTCAAACGTGTCGACCTCCAATGTGGTCGACGCTCAGGCCGGCTACGAGAGCGCCTGGGCGCTGTGGGGAGCGATCACCGGTGGAGCGAACATGGTGATGCACGCGGCGGGCTGGATGGAGGGTGGGCTGCACGCCAGTTTCGAGAAGATGGTGATCGACGCCGATCTGTTGAACATGGTGTCGAAGTTCTTGGAGCCGCTCATCGTCGATGAGTCCTCGCTCGCGGTCGACGCGATCGACCGGGTCGGTCCAGCGGGCCACTTCTTCGGTGACGAGCACACCCAGAGCCGGTACACCACCGAGTTCCTGTCGCCGATGGTGAGCGACTGGCGCAACTGGGAGTCATGGGAACTGGCCGGCTCGCCCGATGCGCGCTCACGAGCCAACGCGCTCGCGCGGGAACTGATCGCGGCGCACAGCGAACCCGGTCTCGATGAGGCCATCCGCGCTGAACTGCGCGAGTTCGTCGACCGCAGGGTGGCCGAGGGCGGGGTCGCCACCGATTTCTGAACACCGCCGGTTCGTCCGGCGCGACCCTCGGGGGGAGCGACATGAAGACACAGGCACAGGTCGTCGTGATCGGCGGGGGAGTGGTCGGCGCCTCGGTGCTCTACCACCTGACGCTCGCCGGCTGGACCGATGTGATGATGGTGGAGCGCCGCGAGTTGACCCACGGGTCCACCTGGCACGCGGCTGGCGGTATGCACACCCTCAACGGCGACCCGAACGTCGCCGCCCTGCAGCGCTACACCGTCGAGCTCTACGACAAGATCCAGGCCGAGTCGGGTCGCGACTGCGGGATCCACATGACCGGTGGCCTCCAGTTGGCTGACACCCCCGAGCGCATGGACTACCTGCGTATGGCCCATGCCCGCGGTCGGTATCTCGGCATGGAGACCGAGCTCGTCACCCCGTCGGAGGCCCACGAGCTCGTGCCCTTCCTCGATCCGTCGTACTTCGTCGGGGCGATGTACGACAAGCACGAGGGTCACGTCGATCCGTCCGGCGTCACCCACGCCTACGCCGACTGCGCCCGGCAGCGTGGAGCGGAGATCAGCCGGTACACCTGGGTGCACGCCATCTCGCGTGCTCCCGACGGCGGGTGGCATCTGCATGTGCATGACACGCGCGACGATGTCGACCTCGGGGTCATCCACTGCGAGCACTTCGTGAACGCCGGCGGCCTGTGGGCCCGTGAGGTGGGCCGCATGGCCGGCCTCGAGATCCCGGTGCTCGCCATGGAGCACATGTACCTCCTCACCGAGGAGGTGCCCCAGCTCGCCGAGTGGCGCGAGTCATCGAAGATGGTCGGCTTCCACGTCGTCGACCTTGGCGGCGAGATCTACATGCGCGAGGAGGGGAACAGCCTGCTGCTCGGCACCTACGAGAAGGGTGGGGTGCCCTGGTCGACGAGGACGACCCCGTGGGACTTCGAGGCGCAACTGCTCACCCCCGACCTGGAGCGGATCGCCGAGAGCCTCGACGTCGGCTTCTCGCACTTCCCGATCTTCAACGAGATCGGTATCCGCCAGACGATCAACGGTCCGTTCACCTTCGCCCCCGACGGCAACCCGCTCATCGGGCCGGTCCGCTCGCAGCCCGGTCACTGGCTTGCCTGTGGGGTGATGGCCGGTCTCAGTCAGGGAGGCGGTGTCGGTCTCGCCATGGCGAACTGGATCACGAACGGCGATCCGGGCTTCGACGTGTGGGGGATGGATCACGCTCGATTCGGCGACTGGGCGACGCCGGTGTACACGAACGCCAAGGTGCGTGAGAACTACGGGCGTCGGTTCACGATCACCTTCCCCAACGAGGAGTTGCCCGCGGCGCGCCCGCATCTGACCTCGCCGCTGTACGAGCGCCTGCGCGATCGCAACGCGGTCTTCGGGGCCTCCTACGGTCTCGAGCAGGCGCTCTGGTTCCAGCGTCCGGGCATCGAGCCGTTCGAGACGCCGACCTTCCGTCGGTCGAACGCCTTCGAGGTGGTGGCCGAGGAGGTCGCGGCGGTGCGCTCGGGGGTCGGCCTCATGGAGATCACCGGATACGCGAAATACGAGTTCTCGGGCGCCGGGGCGCGCGAGTTCCTCGACGGTCTGCTCGCCAACCGGATTCCGCCGGCGGGTCGGCTGGCGCTGTCGCCGATGCTGAATCATCAGGGTCGACTGATCGGAGACTTCACGGTCGGAACGCTGATCAGCGGCCTCGGCGACGAGCGGTTCCTGGTGTTCGGCTCCGGTGCCGCCCAGCACTACCACGAGCGGTGGTTCCGCGAGCAGATGCGTCTCGCCGGGGCGGAGGCCTCGGTTCGGCTGCGGGTGTTCGGCAACGATCTCTGCGGTCTCTCCGTCGCGGGTCCGGCCTCGCGCGAGGTGCTGGGCGGTCTCGTGGATCTCGATCTCGCCGAGTTCCCGTTCCTGTCCTTCGCCGAGGCTCATGTCGGCGCGGTGCCGGTGATGCTCGGGCGGATCTCGTTCACCGGTGACCTCGGCTACGAGCTGTGGTGCGCCCCCGACTTCGTGGGCCAGCTCTTCGAGCTGGTGTCGGCCGCCGGTGAGGGTCACGGGATGCGGCTCTTCGGTGGTCACGCGCTCAACTCGCTCCGTCTCGACAAGGGTTGGGGTGCGTGGGCGACCGAGTACCGGCCGATCTACGACCCCTACGAGGCGAACATGGGATGGAGCGTGCGCCTCGACAAGTCGTTCATCGGCCGTGACGCGGCGGATGCGGCGTCCAAGGAGGCCCCGAGGCGCCGACTCGTACTCATGTCGGTGGATGCCGGTGAGGGCTCGGAGGCGGCCGACTGCATCGGTAACGAGCCGATCTGGCACGACGGCGAGGTGGTCGGCTGGGTGACCTCCGGTGGGTTCGCCCATCACAGCGGCCTGTCGATGGCTCTCGGTTATGTGCCGGGTGAGCATGCCGAGAGCGACGGCCCGTGGGAGATCGAGATCCTCGGACGGCGCCGGGAGGCGCGCCGCCTCGCCGATCCGCCCTTCGACCCGGCCGGGTCGCGGATGCGCGCCTAAGCGATCAGCCGTGCACGCTCATCGATGAGCGTCGGTCGATCTCGCGGTTGCGCCGGAAGGTGACCATCTCGAGGGGGAGCCCGGTGTGGGGCCCGTGGACCACGAGTGGTTCGGCGTCGTGGTCGTGGCCGCCCTCGACGGCCTCGATGAGTTCGGCCATCATGAACCCGGCGACGCCGGCGTTCTTGAACTGGTTGCCGCTGGTGCCGATCGCGACGTAGAAGCCGTCGAGGTCGGTGCGGTCGTAGATCGGGATCCAGTCGTCGCTGCGGTCGTACCGGTCGACCACGCCGCGTTTCTCGTGGGGGAGGGGCACGCCGAGCGAGGGCATGCGCTTGTTGATGCGCAGGGTGTTCGTCTCCCATCCCTCGTTGGTGAGCTCGCCGAGTTCGGCGTCGGGGTCGACGACCTCGCGCGGGTCGCAGGGAGGGTCGGTGGTGCCGACGAGGATGTTGTTGCCGGGTTGGGGTCGGAAGTAGATGCCGTTGTCGTCGTCGGCGACGGCGAACCCGACCTCGGTGAAGTCGGCGTCGGGTGGTCCGGGCACGTGGTAGGTCTCGTGACGGATGGCCTCGGTCTTGATGTTCATCGAGTCGTAGACCCCGGCGAGCCGGTTGACGTGCGAGCTGTGCGGGCCGGCCACGTTGACCACCACCCGGGCGTCGATACGCGAGCCGTCGGCGAGTTCGACCCCGGTGCAGCGTCCGTCCTCGGTGCTGATCGCCACCACCTCGGAACGGAATCGGAACTCGGCCCCGTTGGCCTCGGCCCCGCGCTGCAGGTTGTGGGCGGCGAGCTGCGGGTCGTCGACGTAGCCGGCATCGGGGGTGAAGAGGGCTCCGACCATCTCGCCGTGGGCGGGCTCCCAGAACTCGTCCTGGTCGGCGCGGGCCGGAGGGCCGTAGAGCCCGAGGTCGAACAGCGGCATGCGGCGCGCGAGCTCGTCGCGATCCCAGTGCTCATACGGGATGCCGAGCTCGTCCCAGATGGGCCGCACCCGGGTGTGGTGTCCGGGGTCGTGGGCGATGAGCAGGGCCATGCCACAGCGGACGAACTTGGCGTAGCCGCTCTCGTCGGTGGCGCCGATGTGGTGTTCCCAGTCAGCCCAGTAGTGCATGCCCTCCCAGGCGGCGGCCACCCCGGTGGTGGTCGAGTACGAGAAGCGGATGACGGCGCTCGATGCGCTGGTGGAGCCGAAGCCGGCGGCCGGGGCCTTGTCGACGGTCAGGGTGCGCCATCCTCGGCGCGAGAGTTCGTGGGTGACGGCAGTGCCGATCACCCCAGCTCCGATGATGACGGCGTCGTAGCGACTGTCGGTCATGGCGCGAGTCTCCCAGATCGGATTCCGGCGTTCCGACCCACTCAGCGAGCGAGGTCGATGGTCGGAGGGGTCGGGTTCTCCGCCGCTCCCCAGCGGGCCGCCGGGTCGTGTGGGTCGTCGCCGATTGGGATGGTGATCTCGGCGAGGGTGTCGAGGGTCATGCAGTCGGCGAGTATCCGTTGGAAGCGGTTGAGGGGTTCCTCGAATCGTGGGCTGAGCGGGCCGGGCTGGACGGCGCCGCGGGTCAGGCCGCGTTGGGCACGCTCGACGATGTCGATGTCCTCGGCGTTGACCGAGAGCCAGAAGTCGCGGGTGGCGTCGTGGGCTCCTTGGTCGATCGGCGCCGGGGTGAACATGGTGCAGGTCTCCCGGGTGAGCCCGGGGGCGAGTGGGTCGAGGCGCATGAGCCAGACGTGGTTCGGGAGCACCGAGAGGATGACGTTCGGGAAGAGGGCGACGAAGCGCCCGCTCACCGCATCGGATGCGTCGAGGTCGGCGGCGGGTGGGAGTTGGAGCCAGTCGTCGCGTTGATCGCCCGACACCGGTGTGGTGGTCTGGCCGCAGTAGAGGCCGGGCCCCTGGTAGCGGTAGTGGTCGGCGACTCGGGACACCTTCGCGAGCTCCGGGTGCACCCAGCCGAGGTGGTAGTACTCCTGGAAGTTCTCGCTGATGAGTTTCCAGTTGGCGTGGATGTCGAGGGTCTGCTCATGGCACACCTGCCAGGTGTCGAGCCGGTAGCCGCCCATACGGTCGCCGAGGTCACCGATCCAGGTCTCGAGCGCTGGGGTGGCAGGGTCGAGGCAGGCGAGCAGCAGTGGCCCCCAAGTGGCGACGCGCACCGGCACCAGATCGAGGTCGGCGGGGGTTTCGGTACGTGGAACCTGCTCGAACAGTGGGGTGGAGCGGAGACGGCCGTCGGTCGCGTAGGTCCAGCGGTGGTAGGGGCAGCGGATGGTGCCGGCGATGTCGCAGTCGGCCTCGGCGAGTTCGGTGCCGCGATGACGGCAGGCGTTCAGCATCGCGCGGAGTTCACCGTCGGTATCGCGGGTGATGAGGATCGAGCGACGACCGACGCTTCGTACGAGCAGCCGCCCGGGTTCGGCGACCTCGTTCGCGGTGCCGACGCACACCCAGGCTCGTTCGAAGACGCGTCGACGCTCGGTCTCGAACGCGCTCTCATCGGTGTAGAGATCGGGGGCGAGACCCAGTGCTTCGGTGACGGGTCGGCGGGTTCCCTCCCATGCCTCGTCAGTTGTCCAGTCGGTCGCCGTCATGTCGCCCCCTTCCGTCGACTCGCCTCAGGTCGCGGAGAGTCCACACCCGCGCGCTTCGCGTTGTCAAGCACGGATACGTCGGCTCCGACGGCCGGTGGGACACTGCCGACATGTCAGATGCCCTGCTTGAGTTGCCCGAACCGGGTCGTGAGCCAGCGGAGGCGTTCGTGGCGGCGTTTCTCGCCGATCTGGTCGACGGTGAGGTGCGCGGATCGGATCGTTTCCGAGGTGGTCAGGTGGCCGCTGACGCGGCGCTCGAGTCGCTCGATGTCGCTGGTTACGCCTCTCGGCGTAACGAGGTGCTGCCGGAGTCCGCTCGTGGGGCGTCGGGCCTGTCGCCCTACATCCGCCACGGTCTCATCACGCTGCGTCGGGCCTGGGATCACGTTGCCGGCGGGCCGGGCAAGGATGTCGAGAAGTTCCGCGACGAGTTGATGTGGCAGGAGTACGCCCGCCATTGGTACCTGCGCCATGGGCGCGCGACCGCGGTCGGAGTGCGCCGCGAGCAGGCGAGCGTCGACGCGTCAGCGGCTTTCGATCGAACGATGGCCTGTGTTGAGGAGACCCTCGCCGAGTTGGAGGGCGACGGCTGGCTGGTCAACCAGACGCGCATGTGGTTGTCGAGTGAGTGGGCGGTGCGTCGCGGTGGCGCCTGGCGCGACGGTGAGGACTACTTCTTCCGTCACCTCCTCGACGGCTCGCGGGCAGCGAACCGGATGGGGTGGCAGTGGACCGTCGGGGTCGGTTCGTCGAAGCACTACGGCTTCAGTCGCTCACAGGTGGAGCGCCGGGCGCCCGGGTTGTGTCGGGGTTGCGAGCACCGACACGACTGTCCGATCGCCGACTGGCCCGATGAGCCCGACTGGCGCTCAGTTGATGCGCCCGGGTCGTCGCCGTCGAGGATGGTGGTGACCGCGGTGGAGGGATCCGGCGTGGAGCCCGAGGCGGTGTGGCTGACGGCCGAGTCGCTTGGTGGCGACGATCCGGCCCTGGTCGCGCGTGGTGATCTGCCGGTGGTGTTCGTGTTCGATGAGCTGCTCCTGGCGCGGCTTCGACTCTCGGCGAAGCGGTTGGTGTTCCTGACCGAGACGCTCGCTGACCTCGCCACTCGGCGAACGGTGGAGGTGTGGCGCGGCGACCCGTCGGCGGTGCTGTCGGGCAGGCGTCTCACGGTCACTGCGGCCCCAGTGCCGGGTTTCGCGCGGATCGCCGGTCATGTCTCGCCGGTCGAGGTGCACCCGTTCCCGTGGCTGGTGGTGCCGACGGATCGACCGGTGCAGAGCTTCTCGGCCTGGCGTCGTCGGACCTGACTGCGTCCAACGGGCGGGCCCGCGGGCTCGGTGATCAGTGATCGACGGTTGACCACCAGGCGATGAGCGCGGTGGCGATGTCCTCACCGCGGTCGTCCTGAATGAAGTGTCCTCCGGGTCGGAACTCCTGATGGGGTTGCCCGACTGCTCCCGGGATGCGGTTCGCGAAGTCGGACGCCAGGTGTCCGAGCACCGGGTCCTCGGGGCACCACAGGGTGAGGAACGGCTCGGTCCGCTTTTCCAACGCCTCCCACGCGGCGAGGTTCTCGCCCACGGAATCGTGCTCAGGGGTGATGGGTACGAGCCTCGGGAACGCGATGGCGCCGGCCATGTGGGACTCGTCGGGGAACGGCGCGCGGTAGCCGTCGATCTCGGCGTCGGTCAGTTGGCGGCTCACGATCGCGCGCGCGAACAGCGTGCCGACATCGCTGAAGCGCGGGCTCTGTGAGAACTCGAGCCAAGCATCGAAGCCAGGTCCGGGGCTCTCGCCGACGGGCAGGGTGGTGTTGCCGATCGCGACCGCGCCGAACTGGCCCGGGCGTTCGGCCACGAGTCGGAGGCCGATCAGGCCACCCCAGTCCTGCCCGAAGAGGCGCGCCCCGGGTGCGAGGTCGATGGCATCGAGGAAGGTCTGCATCCAGGCGACGTGACCGTTGTAGGTGTAGGAGGCCTGGTCGACCGGCTTGTCGGACCGGCCGAAGCCGATCAGATCGGGGGCGATGCATCGGTAGCCGGCCTCGACGAGCAGCGGGATCATCCGCCGGTAGAGGAAACTCCACGCCGGTTCGCCGTGGAGCAGCAACACCGGGGGCGCGCCGGTCGGGCCGACGTCGACATAGGCCATGCGGAGCCCGTCGACGTCGACGTAGCGGGGCGGGTAGTCGAAGTCGGGAAGATCGCTGAACCGGTCATCGGGTGTACGCACGAAGGAGACGCCGTGCTCGGTCTGATGCATGTCTGAACCTCAACGCTCTCGATCGGCGGCTGGAGCACCGCTGATGACACCGTAGGACAGGTCTCGATGCCAACCCACTGTCGGGATGCACAGGCTGATCGTCGCGTGCCTCGCGCCACGGGTGGGTGGGCACAGGAGGTGGTGGAGCTGGGGGGAATCGAACCCCCGTCCATCAGCCCGTGAACGGACCCGCTACGACCATTCCCGGCTTCGGGCCTGACGCTGGCCCATCGGCGGGTCGACTGACCTTGCGGTCAACGCCCGGTCTTTTCCGGGTGTCATTCGTCTTTCCGAACGTCAGCGGTCTTTCTCGCCGTCATCCTCCGCTTCTGTTGCCGGGCTGCGGTGGATCGGCCCCGTGCGGCATCTCTGCTCACGATGACTCTTCACTCACCTGACGGATCAGGCGGCGAGAGCGAACTGCTCATCGGCAATTCTTGTGTTTGCCCCGTTTAGCGAGTCTGAGCAACTCGGGTCGCATTCCCGCCCAAGCGATACTGACGTCGAAACCGGTCAGCCCCGTAAGGACGTATGTCTATGTCTGAACGTCACCCTACAGCGGGGCTGCGACCTCCGGTCATCGGCATGGCTCGACCGCGCGAGACTAGGTTCACCCCATGGCCCCGCAGGCACGTGACGTCCGGCCCGCGGCCCCTTCCGATCTCGCCTCGCTGGTCATCACCGGCCACCGGGCCTTCGCCGACGATCCGGTCATCCGCTGGTGTTTCCCTGATGACGACGACTTCACCGCCAACGGGCACCAACTCTTCGAGTGGGTCCTGACGCGCGGCCTCGCCCGCGGCACCCTGTGGTGCACCCCCGATGGGGTCGGTTACGCCAACTGGGTCGCGCCCGGTCGCCCCGAGGTCGAGATCGACGACGCCGACAGCGCGGAGGTACCGCTCTGGCGACTCGAGCGCTATGGCGCCATCGACGCCGCCTTCACCGCCAACACCCCACCGGAACCCCACTGGTATCTCGCCATGATCGCCACCCATCCCGACTGGCAACGCCGAGGCGTCGGCACCGCCCTCATGGATGTCGTCGTCTCCGAGGCCGACCAGGCCGGGCTCGGCTGCTACCTCGAGACCGAGACCGAGGCCAACGTCGCCTACTACCGACACCACGGATTCGAGGTGCGCACCGAATGGGACCTCACCGTCGTGGGGGAGCGACCCGATAATCACGGCCCCCACATGTGGGGCATGTGGCGCAGCCCGCGCTGACTCAGCCGTACTTGTTGCGTCGGCCCATCTCGCGCTCGACATCGCGAGCGGCATCGCGCGCCGCGATGGCCTGGCGCTTGTCGCCCTTGGTGCGGCCCTTGCCGATACCGAGCTCGACCTTGACCCGTCCGTCGCGGAAGTACATCGACAACGGCACCACCGACACCCGCTCGCGGTCGATCCGGTCGGCGAGCCGTTTGATCTCGGCTCGATGCAGCAACAACTTGCGGGAGCGTTCCGGCTCGTGGGCGCCGTAACCGATCGCGAACGAGTAGGGGGCGATGTGCACGCTCTCGAGCCACATCTCACCGTCGCGGACGCGCGCGTAACCATCGGCGAGTTGCACCTGCGCCTCGCGCAGGCTCTTCACCTCGCTGCCGAGCAGTTGGAGGCCCGCCTCGATCGTGTCGACGATCGAGTAGTCGTGGCGGGCCCTCCGGTTGCTCGCGATGAGCTTCGTTCCGGGTGGGGACATGGTCGTGTCAGGCTACCGACGCCTCGGAGACCCCTTTGGATATGGTGCCCTCGTGCTCCGCATGAGTCGACAGGCCTTCGACGAGATCGTCGACCTCGCCGTGCGCGAGTATCCCCTCGAAGCCTGCGGGCTCATCGCCGGATCCGAGGGTGAGGACGGCGCATCCGCCCCCACCTTCCACGCCTGTCGCAACACCGCGGCCTCCGCCAAGCTCTACACCGTCGACCCGGCCGACCACCTCCGTGCCGAACGAGCCGCCGATGACGCCGACCTCGACATCATCGGTGTGGTGCACAGTCACACCCACTCCGAGCCGTACCCGAGCGCGACCGACGTCGCCCAGGCCCCCGACCCGGGCTGGCACTACGTCATCGTCTCGTTGAAGCGCGACGCCCCCGAGATGCGCTCCTACCGCATCGTCGACGGGGTCATCTCCGAGGAGCGACTCGTCATCGAGTGATGTGGCGCACCGCCACCGGCGGGCGTTCCGAGGCCAGCGACGCGTCGGCCGACCAGCCGAGGTAGATCATCCCGATGATCCGGACCCCGGGTTCGAAGCCGCACAACTCAAGTGTGCGCGCCCCCTCGAGCACCGGTGCGGTCGACCAGAACGAGGCGAGGCCCTCGGCCGTCGCGCCGAGCAGCAGGTTCTGGATACCGGCCGCGACCGCGTCGCGGTTCTCGTCGTGGAAGGTCGGATGGTCATCGGCGGCGCAGCCCACCACCAACACCGTCGGCGTGCGCGCGTACTTGGTGGCGACCTTGGCGAGTTTCGCCTCGTCGGTCGAGCCCGAGTCGATCAGGTCCTGACAGCAGGCCTCGCCGAGACGGAGACGTCCATCACCGCTGAACGCCGCGAACCGCCAGGGCCAGGTCCGCTTGTGGTTCGGCGCCCAGGTCGCCAGCTCGCAGAGGCGATCGATGACCTCGGCCGGCACCTCGCGGTCGCGATCGCACACCATCGAGGTACGGCGAGACCTGATCACCTCCGCCAGCACGGATCGCGTGTCGTCCACCGCGACATCTTCGCAGGGTCGGAGCGATCCGGTCTCGGTGGGATCGACATGGCACGATGCTCCCGTGTCGAGCCGCACAGAACCGCGCCCCGTGGCGGTGCTCGCCGTCACCGCCGCCGCGGTGCTGTTCGCCACCACCGGCACCGCCCGATCCCTCGGGCCTGACGGGGTCGACGCCTGGGCGGTCGGCACCTGGCGCATCCTCATCGGGTCCGTGGCGCTCTGGGCGCTTTCGCGCACCACACCTCGACCGAAGGCCGGTGACCGACTCGCCGCCCCTGGACTTCTTCTCGGCGGACTCGGCGTCGCCGCCTACCAGCCCGGGTTCTTCATCGCCACCGACCGATGCGGTGTCGCTCTCGGAACCCTCATCGTCCTCGGCAGCGGTCCCGTGTTCGCCGCCGCCATCGACGCGGCCGTCACCCGTGTGCCACCGACCGCGCGTTGGTGGACCGCCACCACGACGATGGTGATCGGCGTCGCGCTCCTCGGCTCCGGTGATGGCGCCACCGGTGTCACGCTCGACGGCGTCGGCATCGCGGCCGGGTTGGCCGCCGGAGCCGGATACGCGATCTACGCGGTGTCGACAAGGCGCGCGATCGCGCACGGGGTCGAATCGACCCGAGCGCTCGCCTGGCAGTTCAGTATCGGGGCCCTCGTGCTCGCCCCCGGGCTCGCCCTCGTGTCGTCCTCGGGTCTCGCCACCGGTGCCGGCATGGCGATGGTCGCCCATCTCGGCGTGCTCACCGTCGGGGTCGCCTACCTCCTCTACGGCATCGGATTGCGGCACCTGAAGCCCGCCACCGCCGTCTCGCTCACGGTGATAGAACCGGTGGCCGCCACCACGATCGCCGCGGTCGTCCTCGACGAGCGGCCGTCGACGCTCGGATGGGTCGGTGCCGGGATCGTGATCATCGGCTTCGCGCTGCTCACCCGGCAGCGCGGTGAGGAGCCGAGAGCGGGCTCACGGCCGATGGGATGATCGCGGGTGGCACCTGCCACGATCGTGGCGTGACGGACACCCCCAAACCCTCCGGCGACGCGGGCGAGACCGCGGCGCAGTTGGGGCGCATGGATGGCGACGGTCTCACGCTCGCCGTCGACCACTATGGCGACCCCTCCGGACCACCGGTCGTGCTGCTCCACGGCGGCGGTCAGACGCGGCACGCTTGGGGAGGAGCCGGCCGGGTCTTCGCCGGTGCCGGTCGTCACGCCATGTCCTTCGACCTCCGTGGGCACGGGGACAGCGACTGGTCGCCGTCGGGCTCCTACATGCTCGACGACTTCGCCTCTGATGTCCGCTCGATCGTCGCCGCCCTCGACGAGACCCCGGTGCTGGTTGGCGCCTCGCTCGGCGGCCTCGCCTCGATCGTCGCCGTCGGCGAGAACCCAACCGAGGCGCACGGCATCGCGCGAGCGATCGTGCTCGTCGACGTCGCCCCCCGCATCGAGTTCGAGGGTCGGGTCAAGATCCAGGAGTTCATGCGCGCCGGTATGCGCGGCTTCGACACCCTCGACGACGCCGCGGACGCCGTGGCCTCCTTCAACCCGAATCGACCCCGCCCGCGCGACGTCTCCGGACTGCGGAAGAACCTGAGAGAGCGCGGTGACGGCCGGTGGTACTGGCACTGGGATCCCCGGTGGATCACCAACCGCAGCGGCGTCGACGGACAGGCCGGATCGTTCGCCCATGAGCGTCTGCGCGAGGCGGCGCGACGCATCGAGGTGCCGACGCTCCTCGTGCGAGGCCGGATGAGCGACATTGTGAGCGATGAGAGCGTCCGTGAACTCCGTGAACTCGTGCCCCATGCCGAGGTCGCCGACGTCGCCGGGGCGGGTCACATGGTCGCTGGCGACCGCAACGACGCCTTCAACAGCGCTGTTGTCGAGTTCGTCGACCGGGTTGCCCCCGCGCGCTGAGGCTCAGCGACGGATCGTCGCGAGCATGACCGATGAGATCACGATCACGCCGCCCAACACGGTGGTGAGCGCCGGCTGCTCGCCGAAGGCCACCCACACCCACACGGTGGCGGCAACCGTCTCGACGGGCGCGAACACCGCGACCTCCGAAGCCGGGGCGAACCGCGGCGCCGAGGAGTAGAGCATGCGGCCGGTCGGATTGAAGATCAGGCCCATGCCAGCGCCGGCGAGCAACGCTCGGGAGTCGATGGCCGACCAGTCGACGAACGGCGCTGAGCCTGCCGCCATGATCATCGAACCGACGACCAGGGTGCGGGGCCGGTCGAGATCGGGGTGACGACGCCAGATCACGATGGTGGCCGCGAACCCGAGGATCGCGAGCACCGCGATGAGGTCGCCGTCGAGGGTCGGCGTGCCGAGCGACCCGGCCATCACCGAGCCGATGCCGACCGTGGTAAGCGCGATCGCCGCCGCGACCCGCGGCTCGGTTCGCTCCCGCAGGGCCACCCAGGCGATCAGGGCAGCGAAGAGCGGAGCGGCGGCCACGATGACGACGACGTTCGACACCTCGCTGCGGGTGACCGCGGTGATGAAGAGCATCTGGGTCATCGCGTTCAGGCCGCCGATCACCAGCATCATGGGCGACACCAGCGGAGCCCCCGGTGGAACGTCCGCGCGCCGGGCGACGGCAACCCCGCCGAGGGAGATCACCGATCCGCAGGCCATGAGGAAGCCGAGGGTCCAGGCATCGACCTCCGACAGGCGCACGAAGAACGCGTCGGTCGACACGAAGAGCATGCCGAGGGCGGCCAGCAGCCAGCCCAGGCGTCGACGCGGATGATGGTCGGTCACGGCGTCACCGATCAGTCGTTCGCGTGGAGGGCGTCGTTCAACGCCCCCCAGGAACCGCTCCGCGGGCGGACCAGCACACGGCCGGTGCGGCCGTCGCGGATGAACATGAGACCCGAGCGCCCCGAGAGGTCGCGGGCCTTGACGACCTCGTCGTCGGGGGTGGTCACCGGAGTGGATCCGGTCACGTACAACCCGGCCTCCACCACGCAGTCGTCGCCGAGGCTGATGCCGATACCCGAGTTCGCTCCGAGGAGGCAGCGTTCACCGACGGTGATCTGCTCGGTGCCTCCACCTGACAGGGTGCCCATGATCGAGGCCCCGCCGCCGACGTCGCTGCCGTCGCCCACCACGACCCCGGCCGAGATACGGCCCTCCACCATCGAGGCCCCGAGCGTGCCGGCGTTGAAGTTGCAGAAGCCCTCGTGCATCACCGTGGTGCCCTCAGCGAGATGCGCGCCGAGACGCACCCGGCTCGCGTCGGCAATCCGCACCCCTGACGGCACGACGTAGTCGGTCATGCGCGGGAACTTGTCGACCCCGTGGACGGTGACGTGCAGGCCCTCGGCCCGAGCCCGTAGCCGCACCGCGTCGAGGTCGGCGATCGCGACCGGACCGAGGCTCGTCCAGGCGACGTTGGTGAGGGCGCCGAAGAGTCCGTCGAGGTTGAGCGATCGCGGGGCGGCGAGTCGATGGGAGAGCAGATGAAGACGCAGGTAGGCGTCGGCGACGCTCGCCGGGGCCTCGTCGACGTCGACGGTGATCCGCACCGGGGCAACCGTCACATCGCGGACCTCATCGTGGCGCGCGCGAAGACCGGCGAGGCCGTCCTCGCCCTCGTCACCCCAGCCGAGCCACCCGAACCAGGCGTCGAGCACCGTGCCGTCGGCCGCGGTCGTGGTGAACCCGGCACCCCAGGCCATGCGCGTGGTCGCCGTGGTGTCGAACTGCTCGCTCATCGGTCGTGCACCTCCGGTCGAAGGGTGGGGAACAGGATGACCTCGCGGATCGAGTCGACCCCGGCGAGGAGCATCGCCACCCGGTCCATGCCGATACCGAGTCCACCGGTGGGCGGCATGCCGTACTCGAGTGCGCGGAGGTAGTCCTCGTCGACGGTGCCGCGTTCGGCGTCGCCGGCCTCCTTGGCGGCCTGCTCATCCTCGAAACGGGCGCGTTGCTCGACCGGGTCGTTCAGCTCGGAGTAGCCGTTGGCGAGTTCGCGGCCGTCGACGAAGAGCTCGAACCGCTCCGTGAGATGCGGATCGTTCCGATCGACGCGGGCCAGCGGGGAGATCTCGACCGGATGGCCGGTGACGAAGGTCGGCCGCACGATCGACGACTCGCAGTGATGCTCGAAGAGCTCCTCGATGATCTTTCCCGGCCCCCAACCCGGAGCCACCGACACCCCCGACTCGGCAGCGATCGCGGCGAGGTCGGCCACCGACTGCGACGGGTGCACCTCCTGCCCGACGGCATCGGAGACCGCGCCGACCATGGAGAGCCGCGGCCAGGGCTCGGCGAGATCGACGCTCTGCCCGGCGATCTCGAGCACGGTGGAGCCGGTCGCGTCGGCGGCCGCGGTGGTGATGAGACGCTCGGTGATCGCCATGACATCGGTCCAGTCGGCGAAGGCCTGATACAGCTCCATCATCGTGAACTCGGGGTTGTGCCTCGTCGAGATCCCCTCGTTGCGGAAGATGCGACCGATCTCGTAGACGCGCTCCATTCCGCCCACGATCAGACGCTTGAGATGGAGCTCGAGGGCGATGCGCAGGTAGAGCTCCATGTCGAGGGTGTTGTGATGGGTCACGAACGGCCGGGCGTGCGCCCCGCCGGCCTCGGTGTGCAGCACCGGGGTCTCCACCTCGATGAAGTCCTCGGCGGCGAGCGTTCGCCGGAACGACGAGATGATCTCGTGGCGCACCTCGAAGTGGCGGCGCGCCTCCTCGTTGACGATCAGGTCGGCGTAGCGCTGGCGGAATCGGGTGTCGGTGTCGGACAGCCCGTGCCACTTGTCGGGAAGCGGTCGGACCGCCTTCGAGAGCAGCGAGCAGGCATCGACCTTGACCGACAGCTCGCCTTTGCGGGTGGTCATGACCGTTCCCTCGACCCCCACCCAGTCACCGAGATCGAGTTCCTTCATCTCGGCGAAGCCGGCGTCGCCGATCACCGCCCTCGACACGAACAGTTGGATGTCGGCGGAACGGTCGCGGAGGGTCGCGAAGATCAGCTTGCCGGAGTCACGCAGCAACATGACCCGACCGGCGACGGTGACCCGGTCGTCGGTCTCGGTGCCGGCCTCGAGGTCGCCCCACCGGTCGCGGACCTCGGAGATGGCATGGGAACGATCGAACCGGTACGGATACGGCTCGGCACCCGAGGTGCGGATCTCGGCGATGCGGGAGAGCCGCCGCTCGCGCTCGGCAGCGAGACCGCTACCCGACGGTGCGTCGGCGGCCTGCTCGGCGGCCTCAGCGCCGTCGACGGGGGAAGTGTCCTGATCATCCACGAGCACCCCAAGGTACCGGCCGGTGGTGATGGCACGCGGCTCATAGAGTGAGCGGGTGCGTGCCGGACGACTCGCCCTCGCCGCCCTCGCCGCGGTGGGCGCCGGAGGTCTCGTGGTGGCGGCCAGCGGGTCGACGACCCGCATCGACGGCCCCGCCACCGCTTCGGCCGTCGCCTCGGTGGTCTTCACCGACGCTCCCGCCTCGGTGATCACCGTCAACGACGTGGGCGCGATCGATGCCGAGGTGGTCTCGGCGGCCTCCGCGCTCGTGCGATCGACCGGGGGAGAGGTCGGTCTCGGACGTTCGGCGATGCTCGGCATGGTTCGTGTCACCCGAGGGGGCGTGCCGGTGCTCAACGCCCCACCGGGTCTGCGCTACCCGATGTCGGTCACCGCCCTTCCCGAGCACGCCGTCATCGGCCTGATGGGTCCGACGGTCTCCGCCGGACTCGACGCCGGACGGATGGTCATGGGCGCCACCTCGGCCGGGCTGCACGGCATCGTCGCCGGCGATGTCGTCGAACTCATCGCCTTCAACGGCTCGGTCGTCTCGCTCGCGGTCTCGTCGGTCGTGTCCGACACCGTGGTCCGAGGAACCGAGATCCTCGTCGACCTCGACGCCGCCGGTCGCCTCGGCATGAGCCGCGACACGTACGTCATCGGCTGGGACGTCGACCGGGGCGCGTTCCAGGCCGGCTATGCCGCGGGCCCGCTCGCGGGGCGTCGCGAGACCAAGGTGCGCCGGTCCTGGGACGCTCCGGATCCCGACTCGACGCTCTCGACCGCGCGGGTGAAGCAACTCCTCGGCGTCCCCGCCTATGTCGTGCGGGGTGACGGCACCGTCGGCATCGACGACGGCTGGGTCGCGGCGAACCTCCCCGGGGAGCGCCTGCTGCTCAACGAGAGCATCCGCGTCCGAGCGCGCTGCCATCACGGCATCAACGACGCCCTGCGCGCCGCGCTCGCCGAGGTGGCCGCCGCCGGTCGCGCCGCCTCCATCGACGTCACCAACGCCAACCGTTACGGCGGCTGCTTCCAGGCCCGCTTCAACCGGATCGCCGGCGACATCGGCATCCTCTCGCGACACACCTGGGGGATGGCCTTCGACACCAACACGGCGGACAACTGCCAGGGATGCGTCCCAGCGCTCGACTGCGAGGTCGTGCGTATCTTCCGTCGTCACGGGTTCGCCTGGGGAGGCACCTTCACCCGGCCCGACGGGATGCACTTTGAATGGGTGGGGGAGCCGCGGGATCAGCTGGAGTACCCGTCGCTCTACTGTCCGAACGTCGTGACCGCGCCACCGGCGCCGGACGGCGACGATGCGGGCGAGGTCTCCGAGGCCTCTGTTGACGGTGCCGGCCGTTCGGATGAGCTGCTGCACCTGCCCGATGCGACCATCTGGGCCCTTCGGTAGCCTGCCGGTGTGACGCATCACTTCGTGATCATCGGCGGTGGGCCCGCGGGCAACCAGGCCGCCACCTACGCCGCCCGACTCGGTGCCCGGGTCACGATGATCGAGCGCGACGTCGTCGGCGGGGCAGCCCATCTGTGGGACTGCATCCCCTCCAAGACCATGATCGCCACCGGCGGAGCGATCAGCTTCTCGCACCGCATCGGCGGTATGGGCCTCGCAGAGACGACCCCGAGCGTCGACATCGATGCCCTCAACCGACGCATCTCGGGCATCAAGGATCACATGCGCGACGACACCACCGAACTCCTCAGGAGCCAGGCGGTCGAGATCGTCCACGGCAGCGCCCGGTTCACCTCGCCCCACTCGGTGGCAGTTACCACCGCCGAGGGTGAGCGCACCCTCGAGTTCGACTCCGCGCTCGTGGCCACCGGCACCCGGCCGAGGATCCCCGAGTGGTGCCAACCCGACGGCGATCGCATCCTCACCACCCGTGACTGCTATCCACCCAAGGTCTTCCCCGAGAGCATGACCGTCATCGGTTCCGGTGTCACCGGCGTGGAGTTCGTCCACATGTTCGCCTCCTTCGGTGCTGACGTCTCACTCGTCGTGAGCCGTCAGCAGGTGCTCCCGGGCAAGGACCCGGAAGCAGCCGCGATCCTCGAGGACAGCTTCCTCTCGAGTGGCGTGCGCCTCCTCAAGGGCGCCCGCGCCACGGAGATCGAGCGCACCGACGACGGCGTCGTCGTGCGTTGCGACGACGGACGTCAGGTGAGCTCATCGCATGCGGTGCTCGCCATCGGCTCCGTGCCGAACACCGACGGACTCGACCTGGCGGCCGCCGGCGTCGAGGTCGACCCATCGGGCTACATCCCGATCAACCATCACTGCGTCACCAACCAGCCGCACATCTACGCCGCCGGAGACGTGAGCGGCAAACTGCCGCTCTCATCGGTGGCCTCGGTGCAGGGTCGCAAGGTGGCCGAGCACGTCATGGGCCTCCACACCGTGGAGCACCGCCACCTCGACTACGACAAGGCCGCCTCCGCGATCTTCACCGAACCCGAGATCGCCGATGTCGGTCTTGCCGAGGCTGAGGCCTTCGCCCTCGGACGGAAGATCCGGGTCACCAAGGTGCCATTCGCGACCACCCCGAAGGCCCTCATCAACAACGACCCGCGTGGGTTCGTGAAGATCATCTCCGACCCGGCCACCGGGGTCGTGCTCGGCGGTTCCATCGTCGGCCAGCACGCCGCCGAGCTCATCTCGGTGATCGCCCTCGCGGTGACCGCCAACCTCACGGTCACCGACATCGTGGAGAGCCTGCTTGTGCACCCGGCGCTCGCCGAGGCACTCGCCCAGGCCGCGGAGTGACCGCCGCGATCAGCCGCTGATCACGGCGAGCACCTCGGGGTGCATTCGGCCGTTCGACGAGATCGCGGTCGGGCCCGCGTGAGAGGGCTCGCCGGTGTGATCGGTGAAGGTGCCCCCGGCCTCCTCGACGATCAGCCGGGGCGCCGCCACGTCGTAGACCGCGAGACCGACGGCGTCGACGGCGACCTCGAGCGCGCCCTCGGCGACCAGGCAGTGCTGCCAGAAGTCACCAAGGTTGCGGGCCCGTCTCGCGCCGAGGGCCCACTCCTCGAGTCGACGTCCCGCACCGAGGTCGTGCCAGCCCTGATTCACCGCCAAGCTCACCTGGGCCTCATCGAGGGACCCGACCTCGGAGACCAGGCAACGTCGAGCCGAGCCGTCCGGACCGGAGGTGAACGCCCCACCGCCTCGGATCGCCCACCACCGCCGCCCGAGCGCTGGAGCCGACACCACGGCGACCGCGAGACCGACACCCACCTCCTCGAGGGCGATGAGGGTGGCCCACACCGGCATGCCTCGCGCGAATCCCGAGGTGCCGTCGATCGGGTCGATGATCCACCGCCAGCGTGCGTCGTCGGGACCTGTGGTGCCGAACTCCTCCCCGAACACGGCGTGGTCCGGACGTTGGGAGGTCAGGGTGTCCACCGCGACCTCCTCGGCGGCCCGGTCCGCCGCGGTCACCTCGGAGTGATCCGCCTTGTGGTCGACGCGGAGACCGTCGGAGCCGAACGCCGGCAGCGTGATCGCATCGCAGCGGTCCGCCACCTCGATGGCGAGACGGAGTTCGGTGGCGAGTTCGACCCCGCCGGCACCGGTCACGTCGGACTGCCGCCGGTGAGCCCGTCGAAGTCGGGGGAGCGCTTCTCTCGGAGTGCGGCGTGGCCCTCGGCCGAGTCAGGTCCGAGGAAGTTGAGCATCTCGTAGGCCAGCGACGCCTCGAACGCCGGTAGCGCCTGACGCAGCCAGTGGTTGAGGGCCTTCTTGGTGAGGCGCGTGGCATCCTGGGGTCCGAGCGCGAGCCGTTCGGCGATCGCGAGCGCCTCGGCCAGCACCTGGTCGCCGGCCACGGCCTTCGAGACCAGCCCGATCCGCTCGGCCTCGCGGCCGTCGATGAAGTCGGCGGTCATGAGGTAGTACTTCGCCTTCGCCATGCCGCACAGCAGCGGCCAGATCGCCACCGCGTGATCGCCCGCGGCCACCCCGAGGCGGATATGGCCGTCGGTGAAGCGGGCCGCCTCGTCGATGATCGAGATGTCGGCCATGAGGGCCACGGCGAGCCCAGCGCCCACCGCGACACCGTTGATGGCCGACACGATCGGCTTCTCGCAGTCGATCATCGTGCGCACGATGTCGCCGGCCTCCTTCATGACGAACATCGTCTGGGCGTGATCGCCGATCTGGTTGCCGATCCAGGCCAAGTCGCCGCCGGCGGAGAAGGCCGAACCCTCACCGGTCACCACCACCACCCGTACCGAAGGGTCGGCGTCGATGTCGCGGAACACACGGGCCAACTCGGCGTGCATAGTGCCGTCGGTGGCGTTGAGTTTGCCGGGATTCGAGAGGGTCATGAGCACGACACCGTGGTCGCGCCGCTCGAACCGGAGGCGCTCGTAGGTCGAGAAGAGGTCGTGGGAGGCCATGGCGGGATCCTAGGCACCGCCCCTCGCGGGGCTCGGAGTCAGGAACCGGCGATCAGCCGAGCAGATCCAGGCACGACCCGGCGAGTCCCTCGGCGTCGAGTCCGAGCCGGTGGTGGATCTCGCTCGGGCTCCCCTGCGGGATGAACGCCGTCGGCAGGCCGAGGACCACGGCGCGCCGTCCGGGAGCGCCATCGGGGAGATCACGGATCATCGCCGCGCCGACGCCACCGTCGGCGATCCCGTCCTCGATGGTGACCACCGCCCGATGACGGGCGGCATCGGCGAGCATCGCCTCGTCGAGCACCGAGCAGGAGCGCACATCCCACACCGTGGCCCGGTGGCCTCGGTCCGAGAGGATGGCTGCGGCGCTCTCGGCGGTCTCGAGCATGCGACCGACGGCGAGGATGCAGACGCTCCCGTCACCCTCGACCACCCGGCGGGCCGACAGCCCGCAACCGACCTCGGACTCGGTCATCTGACGGGCCTCGCCACGCGGATAGCGGATCACCACCGGTCCGTCATCCACCAGTTGGGCCGCATCGGAGAGCATCTGCTGCAGTTCCTGGGCGCTCGAGGGGGCGAGCACACGCATCCCCGGAACCTTGGTGAGCATCGCGAGGTCATACATGCCGTGATGGCTCGCGCCATCCGGACCGGTGACCCCGGCGCGGTCGAGGCAGAAGATCACCGGCAGGCGGTGCAGGGCCACGTCGTAGACGACCTGGTCCCAGGCGCGGGACAGGAACGTCGAGTAGATCGCCACCACCGGTCGCAGCCCTGACATCGCCATGCCCGCCGCCGCGGTCACCGCGTGCTGCTCGGCGATACCGACATCGAAGAAACGATCGGGGAAACGCTCCTGGAAGGGGATGAGCCCTGTCGGTCCCGGCATCGCCGCCGTGATGGCGACCACCCGGGAGTCGTTCTCGGCGACCTTCAGGACCGACTCGGCGAAGGCCTGGGTGTAGCCCGAGGGGCCGACCTTGGGCGGGCCCGAGTTGCGGTCGAAGGTGGGGGCGTCGTGGAGGTGCTTCTCGTCGTCGTGCTCGGCCGGGCCGTAGCCGCGACCCTTCTGCGTGAGGACGTGCACGACGATCGGACCCTCGGCCGAGAGCTCCTCGGCGTTGCGGAGGGCCTCCTCGGTCGCGGCGATGTCGTGGCCGTCGACCGGCCCGACGTAGCGGACGCCGAGCGCCTCGAAGAACGCCGGCGGCTGCAGGAACTCTCGGACACCCGCCTTGAGGGCCTCGAGGGCCTTCTCGGCCTGCGGGCCGACGCCGGGGAGTTGCTGGAGGAACCGCTCGAGTCGACGTTGACGACGCACGTAGACCGGATTGAGACGGATGTCGGTGAGCGCGTGCGAGAGCGACTCGACCACCCGGTTCGCGAAACTCGGATGGTTCTCCCGCTCGTCGACGCCCTGGGCGTTCGCCCACAGATTCGACACCGTCGGCGCGTAGCTGCGGCCGTTGTCGTTGAGGACGATGATCACCCGACGCCGGCTGTGCCCGAGGTTGTTGAGCGCCTCGAAGGCGAGACCGCCGGTCATCGCACCGTCGCCGATCACCGCGACCACATGGCGGCGGTCGGCCGTACCGGCGTCGCGGGCGGCGGCCAGGCCGTACGCGTACGAGAGCACCGTCGAGGCGTGGCTGTTCTCGATGACGTCGTGCTCGCTCTCCTCGCGACTCGGATAGCCCGACAGCCCACCGGTCTGACGCAACTCGGAGAAGCGGTCGATGCGACCGGTCAGGATCTTGTGGATGTAGGCCTGGTGGCCGGTGTCCCACAGGATCGCGTCGCGGGGCGACTCGAATACGCGGTGCAGGGCGATCGAGAGTTCGACCACGCCGAGGTTCGATCCGAGGTGACCGCCCGTTCCCGACACGGCGTCGACGACGAAGTCGCGGATCTCGGCGGCGAGTTCATCGAGCTCGGCCTCGGTGAGACCGCGGAGGTCCTCCGGTCGGGTGACGCGCTCGAGATGCATGGTGGTCAGACGCTATCGGTGGCCAGCGCAGCCCGGGAATACGAGCCCTCAGGCAGCTGGGCCCTCGGGGGCGCAGCAGCGCGACATGAAGCGCTCGAGGTCGACGACGGCCCGGGTCACCTTGCCGGCCGCCACGAGTCCACCGCGATCGGACGCCGACACGGTGAAGACGACCCGCCGACCCTCCACCTTGTCGAGCACCGCCTCCGCGGTCACCTCGGCTCCCACCGGGGTGGGCTGCAGATGGTCGACCTGGATGCGCATGCCGACCGAGGTCGACCCCTCGGGCAGTTGGCCATCGAGGGCCGAGCAGGTGGCGTGCTCGCACAGGGCGAGCAGACGCGGGGTGCCGAGCACGTCGACTGACCCTGAGCCGAGGGAGCGGGCGGTGTCGGCCTCGGTCACGACGAGGGAGGCCTCGCCTCGGAGTCCGGCCGGCAGATCCACATCGGGGACGCTAACTGTGGACGCCGCCGAACCGAACCGGCACCGCCGGTCTCCGGCCACGGCGACCCCCTAGCATCACCGGGGTGATCGACACCGATGTCCTCGACCGGGTACTGGCCCGAGCGGTCCGCTCGGGAGCCGGCTTCGCTGAGGTGTTCGCCGAAGACCGTCGCTCCACCTCGCTCGCCTTCGACGACGGCCGTGTCGACCGGGTGACCTCGGGCCGCGACCGTGGCGCTGGGATCCGGGTAGTCAATGGCTCCACCACCGGATACGCCCACACCGCCGACCTCTCCGAGACCGGCCTGTTGGCTGCCGCCGACGCCGCTGCAGCCGCCGCGGGCAGCGGATCGGATGGGCAGCGGGTGGTCGGTCCGGTCGGCGCTCGCGATGACGGTGCCCGTCACTCACCGGTGGCGACCCCGCCCGCGGAGATCGCCAAGTCAGCGCGGGTCGACCTGCTGCTCGCCGCCGACGAGGCTGCTCGATCAGCGGGCGCCGAGATCGTGCAGGTGTCGGCAGGGGTGGGCGACACCCGTCGATCGGTGCTCATCGCCAACACCGACGGGGTGCACGTCGCCGACGATGTCACCCGAGTGCTGTTCCGGGTGAGCGCGGTCGCCGATGGCGACGCCGGCATGCAGACCGGCTATCGGTCGCTCGGGCACACGGTCGGCTGGGAGATCTTCGACACGGTGGAGGTCAGCGAACTCGCCGCTGACGCCGCCCGGCAGGCGTTGGTGAAGCTCGCGGCTCGACCGGCGCCGTCCGGCTCGATGCCGGTGGTCATCAAGAACGGGTCCGGTGGGGTGCTCTTCCACGAGGCCTGTGGTCACGGGCTCGAGGCCGACCACATCGCCAAGGGGACCAGCGTCTACGCCGGACGCGTCGGTGAACTGGTCGCCTCGCCGCTGGTCACGTTGGTCGACGACGGGACGATGGCGGGGGAGTGGGGCACGTCGGGGGTCGACGACGAGGGCACGCCCACCCAGAGGAACGTGCTCATCTCCGACGGTGTGCTCACCGACTACATGTGGGACCTGCTCCGCGCCCGCCGCGAGGGACGGGTGCTCTCGGGCAACGGCCGTCGCGAGAGCTACGAGTGTCTGCCCATGGTCCGGATGACGAACACCTTCGTGCTCGAGGGGCCCCACGACCCGGACGAGATCGTCGCGGCGACCGACCATGGGGTCTACGTCGCCGAACTCGGTGGTGGCAGCGTGAACACCGCCACCGGTGACTTCGTCTTCGGGATGCGCGAGGCCTACCTGATCGAGGGTGGGCGCATCACCGAACCGCTCCGCGAGGGCAACCTGATCGGCAATGGACCGAAGGTGCTCGCCGACATCGACATGTTGGCGGGTGACTTCGCGATGGGTGGTCCGGGCACCTGCGGCAAGGACGGCCAGGGAGTGCCCGTCGGCGACGGCCAACCGACGCTCCGGGTGTCGTCGATGACCGTCGGCGGGACCGCCGCATGAGCGTCCCGTCTCCTGACGAGCTGCTCGCCATCGGTGATCGGCTCGTGGGCCGGGCGGCTCCCGGCGAGCAGGTCGAGGTCTTCGTCGCCCGGGGTGACTCGACCGAGGTGAGGGTCTATGGAGGCGAGGTCGAGCACTTCGTGAGCGCGCACTCCGAGGGCGTCGGGGTGCGGGTCATCTCCGGTGGACGCACCGGCACCTCGTACGCGGGCACCCTCGATCCCAACGCAGTCGATGAGGTACTCGATGAGGCGCGGGCGAACGCGGCCTTCGGAACCCCGGACGAGTTCGCCGGTCTCGTCGAACCCGACGGGGTCGACACCGTGCCCATCGAGCTCTGGGACGAGCGTCTCCCGGCCACCTCCACCGAGGACAAGATCGCGCTCGTCACCGAGCTCGAGCGCATCACCCTCGGCCTCGACCCGAGGGTGCGCGTCGATGAGGCCGACTACTCCGACGGTGGTGGCGAGTCGGCGATCGTCACGACGACCGGCATACGACGGCACCGTCGGGCGAACTCGTGCCACGTCTCGGTGTCCGCTCTCGCCGACGACGACGACGAGACCCAGACCGGGTTCGGCTTCAGCGTCGGCGACGCCCCCGCCGACCTGGACCTGGCCGAGGCCGCGGGTGACGCCGTCGACCGTGCCACCCGGCTGCTCGGCGCGACCAAGCCCCGGTCGAGACGTACGACGGTGGTGCTCGATCCCTTCGTGACCGCTCAGGTGCTCGGCATCATCGGATCGACCCTCAACGGCGAGTCGGTGGTGAAGGGTCGCAGTCTGTTCCGCGACCGTCTCGGAGAGACGATCGCCGCGCCGGGGGTCACCCTCATCGACGATCCGACCGATCCCCGCGCCTTCACCGCGACCGATGTCGACGGTGAGGGTCTCGCCGCTCGACGCAACGTGCTGATCGACAGCGGTCGCCTCGAGATGTTCGTGCACTCGGGTTACTCGGCCCGACGGGCGGGCACGGTGTCGACGGGCAACGCGATCCGCGGGGGCGTGGCCGGCCTGCCCGGAGCTGGATGCCAGGCCCTGCAGTTGGTTCCGGGCGCCCGTGCCCAGGAGGAGCTGATCTCCTCGATCGACGACGGCGTTCTCGTGCAGAGCGTCTCGGGTATCCACTCCGGGGTGAACACCGTGTCCGGGGACTTCTCCACCGGCGCGTCGGGCATGTCGATCTCGAACGGGGCGATCGCGGCTCCGGTGCGCGAGTTCACCATCGCCACGACCCTGCAGCGCCTCCTGCTCGACATCATCGAGATCGGTGCTGACCTGCGCTGGCTCCCGATGCGGGCGGCCGGTATGTCGCTGGTGATCGGCGATGTCACGGTGAGCGGTTCGTCGTGAGCGGTGACATGCCCTGGTGGCAGGCGGTGGTTCTCGGCCTGGTGCAGGGGTTGTCGGAGTTCCTGCCGATCTCGTCGAGCGGACATCTCCGGCTGGTGCCCTGGGCGTTCGGTTGGGACGACCTCGACGAGTCGCACCGACGCGCCTTCGATGTGGCGCTGCACTTCGGCACGCTCCTCGCCGTGGTGGCGTACTTCCGAAAGGAGCTGCGTCGCTATGTGATCGATGGCTTGTCGGCGCTCGGGCGTCGACCGGCCTCCGCCGATGGACGTCTCGCCTGGTACTTCGTGGTGTCGTCCCTGCCCGCGGCCGTGGTCGGGTTCGTGCTCGAGAGCCGTTTCGACGAGTGGTTCGGGGATCCGGTGCCGATCGCGGTGTCCCTCATCGTGTTCGGTCTGCTGCTCGCCTGGGCTGACAGCCGGGGTGGCCGTGATCGAGATATCGACTCGGTGCGGCTTCGCGACGCCCTGTGGATCGGTGTCGCCCAGGTGCTCGCCCTCAATCCGGGTACGTCTCGATCAGGGATCACGATCACCGCGGGCCGCATGCTCGGGTTGCGCCGCGAGGCCGCGGCGCGCTTCGCCTTCGTGATGGGTATCCCGGTGATCACCGGGGCCTTCGCCTTCGAGATGCTCGGTCTCGTCGCCGACGGGGTGCCCGACGGCTTGGCGGTGACCATGGCGATCGGTGTCGCCACCGCGGCGGTCTCCGGCTGGCTCGCGGTGTGGGGAACGCTCCGGCTCGTCACCTCGCGCACCTTCGCGCCGTTCGTCGCCTACCGGTGCCTGCTCGGCGCCGTGGTGCTCATCGCCGTCGCCCTCTAGGGCGCCGACGGCGCCAGCAGGACGACAGCATCCTCGGGACGGGACGACACGACGGTCGCCACCCCTGACGGCATCGCCACGGTCACCGTGTCGTCGTCGACGGCGACGACCACCGCTCAGTCGGCGACGAGTCGGCCGTCGAGTGCCACCGTCACCGGGTCACCCGAGCCGGCCCGCATGCCGCGGCGTGGGACGGGAACACCGAGCCAGCCCTCGGGGATGGGCACGCTGGTGGAGAGGTGGGCCTCGGTGATCACCGAGCCGGCCGTGGCGCGAGATGTCGACCGTGCTCCTTCTAGTCGACCGGCGTCGACGATGGCTGCGCCCGGGACCGCGGGGGCGGGAAGCGACCGTTTCTGCCAGCGTCCGGTGAAGTCGTCACCGATGGCGATGTCGTCGGTGGCGACGAGGGTGACGACCGGTTCCCCCCAGACGGCGACCGCTCGGTTGATCGCCCCCGCGCTCTCGATCCGACCGGACACCGCGATCAATGAGAGCGAGGCGACGGTCGCGTAGACGATCCCGGGGTGGTGCCAGGCCCAGACCTTGCGCCGCGCCTCGAGGGACGCCAGACGAAGGACAGCCTGGTCGAGAACCCTCAGTCGTTGAAGTGCCCGTCGTCGCACGTGACCTCCCGGCGGGAGGTGGGTGCGGCGCGGCGGTCAGGAGGACGCCGAGGAGGTCGACGAGGATGAACTGTCCGACGACGACGATGGCGATGACGATGATGACGACGACGGGGTGGACGACGACGATGATGACGACGCGCCGGAGTCGCTCGACGAGGCGGATGACGAGCCGGACGACTTCGACGATCCACGGGAGTCGTTCTTGTAGAAGCCGCCGCCTTTGAACGTCACACCCACCGGCGTGAACACCTTCTTGACGGGCATTGTCTCGCCGGTCTCCGGGTGCTCCGCCTCGGTGAGGGCATCGTCGGAGAACGACTGCTGGACCTCGATCGTCTCACCGGTCTCGACGAACTTGTACACGTAGGTCGGCATGGCGGCGTCAGGTTATCGTCGGCCCCGTGGAGGTGCGCAGCGCAGTGGTGCCCGCCGCCGGCCTCGGCACGCGGTTCCTGCCCGCCTCCAAGAGCGTCCCGAAGGAGCTGATGCCACTCGGTGACCGGCCCGCTCTGCAGCACGTCATCGACGAGGCGGTCGCCGTCGGATACGACCACATCGTCGTGGTCTCGAACATCGCCAAGCCGGCCGTCGAGCACTACCTCACCCCCGATCCGGGGATCATCGCCGGTCTCCGCGAGCGGGGTCGGGACGACGTCGCCGATCGCATGGAGGCCATAGGTCGTGACTGGACGGTCGACGTCGTGTTCCAGGACCGTCCACTCGGTCTCGGCCATGCCGTCGGCTGCGCTGCCGGGGTGGTTCGCGGAGAGGCCTTCGCGGTGTTGCTCCCCGACGAGATCATGGGCGCGCCGACCCTGCTCGACCGGATGACCTCGGTCTGCCGCGACACCGGCGGCGGTGTCGTCGGCCTGTTGCGGGTGCCGCCGGCAGAGGTCTCGGCCTACGGGGTGATCGAGCCGACCGGGCCCGAGGACGACGGTGTCGTGCCCGTGGGCGGTCTCATCGAGAAGCCGGCTCCAGCCGACGCTCCGAGCGACCTCATCGTGATCGGGCGGTACGTGCTCACCGTCGACGTCTTCGATCGGATCGCCGGACTGTCACCCGGTGCGGGTGGTGAACTGCAGCTCACGGACGCCCTCAGGGAACAGGCCAGCGATGGACCATTCCACGGTGTGCTCTGCGAGGTGGACCGGTGGGACACCGGGAACCCGCTCGGGTTCGCCCTCGCGGCCGTCGACCTCGGCCTCCGCGACCCGGTCATCGGGCCTGCTCTCGCCGAGCACCTCCGTGCGCTCGGCTGAGGTCAGCGACGTCGGAAGGCGCCCTCGACGTCGAGGGGCAGACCGAAGTCGTCGACGCCGAAGGCGCACAACTCCACGTCGAGCGCGCTGTCGATCACCCGCCACCGGCGCTCGTTGAGCCGCTCGTATCGGCGCTCTCGGACGACGATGCCGAGGGTCTCGATGTCGATGCACGCGACCGTGAGCGTTGCGGTCGCGCCCGGATCGATACCCAGGCGCCGCACCGGTGCGACGTGGTCGAACGGGGTGCAGCCGAAGGCGACGTCGCTCGCCCCCGTGAGCTCGTCGCGATGAACGCCGTTCACCTCTCCCCAGCGGGTGCCGTCGGTCCCGAGCCACAGATCGGGTTCGTCGAGATCGCGGAACAGGAGGAACTGACGCACCTCCCACAGCGGTGAGAGTCGCACGACGTACTGGATGTTCTCCCCGGTGACGACTCCCGACGCGGTCCAGGCCTCGTTCTCCCAGCGGAGGGTCAACTCCTCGGTGTTCTCACCACTCCAGTCGTCCCATCTGGCGGTCCACCCATCGGCGGGAAGCGCGGCGAGACCCGACATGGCGCCAGTCTGGCCCGCAGGTGACGCCCGAGCCACCCGCGGCTACCGTCGCGTCATGGCAATGATCCCACTCCCCGAGGCGCAGGCTCTGGTGATCGAGGGTTGCCCCGTGCTCGAGCCCCGTCAGGTCAACTTCACCGAGTCCTCTGGACTGGTGATCGCCGAGGAGGTGGTGGGCACCGAGCTGGTGCCCCCGCTCGACAACACCGCCGTCGACGGGTACGCGGTGCGTTCGGTCGATCTCGCGCAGGTTCCCGTCGAGCTGACCGTCGTCGGTGAGATCGCGGCCGGCGCGTCCTCGGACCATGTGCTGTCAGCCGGCGAGACCATCCGGATCATGACCGGAGCGCCGATCCCGAGCGGCTGTGACGCGGTGGTCATGGTGGAGGACTCCGAGCGTCTCGGCTTGGTGGACGGCGTCGAGCGGGTCCGCCTGACCGCCAGTGTCGAGGCCGGGGCCGCGATCCGTCCCGCCGGTGACGATGTGCGTCCGGGCGATGTGCTCTTCGGTGCCGGAACCTCGGTCACCCCCGCGGTGCTCGGTGTGCTCGCCGGTGCGAACTGCCGCCGCCTGAGTGTCCACCCGGCGGCCCGCGTCGCGGTGCTCTGCACCGGCGACGAACTCGTGGACGAGGACCGTCCGCTGCGCCCCGGCGAGGTGCGCGAGTCGAACCGGCGCATGGTGGTCGGCCTCGTCGAGGAGACCGGTTGTCGGGTCACCGATCTCGGCATCGTGCGTGACGACGAGGCCGAACTGGAGCGGGTGCTGATGGCGGCGGCCGCCGACCATGACGCGATCGTGACGACTGGCGGAGTGTCGATGGGTGACTACGACGTGGTCAAGGCGGTGCTCGGACGGATCGCAGACATGACCTGGATGCAGGTGGCCATCAAGCCGGCCAAGCCCCTCGCCTTCGGTCACATCTCGGGAGTGCCGGTGTTCGGGCTGCCGGGCAACCCGGTGTCATCGCTCGTGAGTTACGAGATGTTCGCGCGGCCCGCCCTGCGTCGGATGATGGGCCACCGCCGACTGGCCCGACCGAGTGTGGTGGCCGTCGCCGATCGCGAGCTCAGCCGCCGATCCGATGGCAAGGTGCATCTCATGCGGGTCGAGGCCGAGTTCGCCGATGACGGGCGCTGTCATGTCGTTCCGGTGCGCGCCCAGGGGAGCCATCAACTGGCGGCCACCGCGATGGCGAACGCGATCGCTGTCGTTCCCGACGGTGATGGCATCTCCGCCGGTGACGACGTGGCGGTACTGCTTCTAGGCTGAGTCGATGGTCGCGCCCCGTGGACATCGCAGGGAGGATCTCGTCGACCCGTTCGGGCGGGTCATCAGAGACCTGCGCATCTCGGTCACCGACCGCTGCAACTTCCGCTGCACATACTGCATGCCCGCCGAGGGGATGACCTGGCTGCCGCGCAGCGAGGTGCTCACCTTCGAGGAGATCCACCAGATCGCGTCGCTGTTCGTCGACCGTTTCGGAGTGGAGGGCATCCGTCTGACCGGCGGCGAGCCGACGGTGCGGGCCCACCTGCCGATGCTCATCTCGAAACTCGCCACCCTCGGGGTCGACCTCGCGATGACCACCAATGGGGCGACGCTGCGGAACACCGCCGACGAACTCCGAGCAGCCGGGTTGTCGCGGATCAACATCAGCCTCGACACCCTTCGGGCCGATCGCTTCGAGCAGATGACGCGCCGTGACGAGCTCGCCAATGTGCTCGCCGGGATCGACGCCGCCGTGACCGCCGGCTTCGATCCCGTGAAGATCAACGCGGTGGTCGAGCGCGGTGTGAACGACGACGAGATCGTCGATCTCGCGCGGTTCGGCCGCGATCGGGGAGTCGAGGTGCGGTTCATCGAGTTCATGCCCCTCGACGCCACGGGGCACTGGGCGAACGAGCGAGTGGTGGGTCAGGACGAGATCGTCACCCGGATCGCCGAGGTGTTCCCCCTCGAGCAGATGCCGGCCCGTGGGGCCGCCCCCGCCGACCGTTGGCGGTATCTCGACGGAGCCGGCACCGTGGGGGTCATCCCCTCGGTGACCAAGCCATTCTGCGGTGACTGCGACCGGGTTCGCCTGACCGCTGAGGGCCAGTTCCGGACCTGCCTCTTCGCCACCGACGAGTTCGATCTGCGCGAGGTGATGCGCTCGGGTGGCGACGACGACGCGCTGGCGGAGCGAATCGTCGCGGCTGTCGGCACCAAGTGGGCCGGACACCAGATCAATCGGGTCGAGTTCACCCGACCCGCCCGCTCGATGAGCCAGATCGGCGGCTGAGGCCGCGAGGGCGGCTCGGTAGCATCGCGTCATGTCCGAGGTGCAGTTCACCCATCTCGACCCGATGGGTCGGGCCCGGATGGTCGACGTGACCGACAAGGAGCCGACGCACCGACGAGCGGTCGCACGCTGCAAGGTGTTCATGCGGCCCGAGACCACCGCGGCGATCGCGAACCGCGAGGTGCACAAGGGTGACGTGCTCGCGGTGGCGCGAGTGGCGGGCATCCAGGCGGCCAAGCGCACCTCCGACATGATCCCGCTCTGCCATCCGCTGATGGTGGGGGCGGTGACGGTGAGCTTCGATCTCGGCGAGGATCATGTCGCCGTCGAGGCCTTCGTCGACACCGTGGATCGCACCGGCGTCGAGATGGAGGCCCTGCATGCCTGCTCGGTTGCGGCGCTCACCATCTACGACATGTGCAAGTCGGGGGACCGCTCGATGACCATCGGCGAGTTGGCGCTCTGGGAGAAGACCGGTGGCCGATCGGGCACCTATCGGCGCCCCGACGGCTCGGGGGAGTCGATCGAGGGGTCGACCGGCGATCTGTGACGCCCGTCACGGATCCGTGCGCTGCGTTGGCTGTTCTGTCACAATTGTCGTACAATCGTAAAGAGCGGATCGGGGCCCACCGGCCCCGCCGCATCGAACGAACATCCCGATACCGCATGACCACCCCACACCTCCCCCCGACGAATGGCGCCGACCGTGGGTGAGCTCGTCCTCCTCATCGTCGCCGCGGCCTGGGCAGCAGTGCTCATCCCGCCGCTGGTGCGCTCCCGGATGGAGAGCCGACCGAGCTCCTCGATCACCGACTTCAACCGTCAACTCAGCCGTCTGCAGTCGACCGTGCCCCAACGCGCCGGCACGAACCTGCGCACCGCCAGCCGAGGCCTGGCCCAGGCGCCGATCGAACGGCCCGGCTCACGCCAGCACGGAACCGTCCGACACACCGACATCGTCAACCGGCGTCCCCGGGTGCACCACGACCCCACCAAGCCGATGCCGAGGCCCAATCAGGCGACCCCGAACGCCGAAATGGTTCGTCGGCGCCGGTCCAACGCTCTGATGGCACTGGTCCTCACCTCGTTGAGCACCCTCTTCCTCGCCGCCACGACGAAGGAGACGATCATGCTCTACCTGTTCGCTCTCTCCTTCATGGCGCTCTGCGGGTTCCTCTACCTGCTCGCCACCGTCCGTCAGCGCGAGGCCGCGCGCTGGGACGACGAGTGGCTGAAGCGCTGAACCGGGCGTGACGGCCGAGCGCCGACCACCGGTACACTCACCGCCCGCGGGGCTGTAGCTCAGTTGGTAGAGCGCGACAATCGCACTGTCGAGGCCAGGGGTTCGATTCCCCTCAGCTCCACTCCGGGGTCGTCCCGGAACGTCACCCCCTGGAACCGACGCATGAACCGCTGCTCTCTCAGCCCGATGGGGCGCAGTCCGGTACGGGACATCAACTGGCGGGGTGCGCAGTCGCAGGTCGGATCACCCGATTGGGTCGCTCGGGTGGAGGCGGTCTGCCACGCTGAGCCTGTGCCGTCGAGGTGGTTCGACCCGTGCTGAAGTCGTTGGGGGTGGTGATCTCCCAAGCGACCCAACAGGCCCGAGCGCTGGGGTCGCGAGGTCGGGGCGACGACGCCCAGCAGATCGCGCAACGCACCGAGCGACGTCGCCGGCGCAAGACCGTGCTCCTGCTCGCGTTCGTCTTCGTCGTCCTGGTGCTGGTCTTCAGCTTCTTCTTCCACGAACTGATGGCCCGAGAAGGTCGGACGTACTCGTGGCCGACGAGCATCTACTGGACCATGACCACGATGACGACCCTCGGCTTCGGCGACATCACCTTCACGTCCGATCTCGGCCGCCTGTTCTCGGTGGTCGTCCTGATCTCGGGCTCGGCATTCCTGCTCGTCGTCCTCCCGTTCACCTTCATCCAGTTCGTCTTCATCCCCTGGATCAACGAGCGGGAACGGCGCCGCGCCCCGCGCACCCTGCCCGAGTCGATGTCTGGTCACCTGATCCTGACCGCTCTCGGGCCGGTCGAGCAGGTGCTGATCGAACGGGCCGACAAGACCGACCTGCCCTACGTTCTCGTGGTCGAGGACGTCGATGAGGCCGGCCGCCTGCACGACGAGGGGCGACGGGTCCTCGTGGGAGCCCTCGACGACCCCACCACCTACCAGAACGCCCGCGTTCACCAGGCCGCGCTCGTCGTCGCGACGCAGAACGACCAGATCAACACGAACATCGCGTTCACCGTTCGCGAGATCGCTCCGGAGACGCTGATCATCTCGAGCGCGAACACGCCTGCCGCCGTCGACATCCTGCAGATCGCCGGATCTGACCACGTGGTGCAGCTCGGGGATGTACTCGGAACCGCCATGGCGGCGCGAGCGCTCGGCCTCGGAGGTCAGAGCTACCAGATCGGGGACTTCGCCGGTCTGCGAATCGCCGAAGCAGGGGTGTCCGGTACCGACATCGTCAATCGTTCCCTGCAGGAAGCCCAGCTTCGGAAGCGGTTCGGGGTGGGAATCATCGGCGTGTGGGACCGGGGAGACTTCGCCGTCGCCACCGGGGAGACGGTCCTGTGCGACTCGTCGATCCTTCTCCTCGCGGGAACGGAAGAACAGTTGACCTCCTTCGACGAGGAGTTCGCCGTCGACTCGCCGACGGCCACCAAGGCCATCATCATCGGCGGTGGCCGCGTCGGTCGGGCCGCCGCCCGTGCGCTCTCCGACGACG